>Ga0164315_10000163_pt1 | contig 40512 bp, 34 predicted proteins | sample GuaBasSedimGuay6_FD_113737 | JGI IMG/M metagenome (GOLD analysis project Ga0164315, IMG submission 113737) | Subseafloor sediment microbial communities from Guaymas Basin, Gulf of California, Mexico - Guay6, Core 4569-2, 0-3 cm | ecosystem: Environmental > Aquatic > Marine > Hydrothermal vents... | reverse complement strand
TCTATTCGGAGCAGGTATCCTCCAGAAATATCCTCAGCGGTGGTGTCTTTGGGTACAATTTTGGCTATATCGACCCGGTTTTTATCCCTTTTGATTTTCTCGGTAAGTACGTAAAGCCCCTGGAAGTCGCCATTCAGGATTACCTCCACAAACCTGGTACGTGGTGAATAGTGGCCAAATTTATCAAAAAGCCCATAGGATAAGACATTTCTCATGAGGCTTTTATCGCCATAAGGTGCATTGAGGACAAAATCATTCTCTTCGGGCAATCCCAGTAAAGAGACATTGTTATTGCTGCCATCGCTGTTTTGTGTTTCAATGCTGAAGGATTTTTTTGGGTAGAAGTATTGGGATGATTCACCCCGACGCTCAATGGAAATCTGTCCGTCGTATTCAGAGAAGGGATCCTCCAATTTGTTATAATCCCCTGTTTCATTGTGGATCAGCCCCATATGGGCTTTTATCCTGGGTTCGTCGGGAATCTCTGCACCATAGGTATCGATTATTAACAGGGGAAGCAGGGTGCTGTCGTTCCAGGTTGTTTCATTGTTCTGCTGAGAAAACAGCAAATGAGGAATAACAGATAACCCAATAATAACTGTTGATATAAAAACCGATCTCATAAATGATTGATACGTCTGTTGAAGGAAATGGATACGTTTAATAAAGAATTTCCATAAAGAGTGGACAAAGATAAGGTTTGAATGGTTGTAAACCATATGGGAAATAAACATTTTCCATATGGAAAGGGTTATATGAGGGAGATGGGGAAAATATCAGAAGAGTTTGTTCCGATTGTACAGGAGTGCCCGCTTTTTTTGGGGTTAACCAGAGAGGAGCTTTCCGGTTTGCTGGCTCTCTGCTCCTGCCGGATCAGATCATTCAAAAAAGGAGAACTGGTAGCTGCGGCTGGAGATGAGATAGGCTTTATGCACATAATAGTTCATGGACATGTGAAGGGCGAAATGGTTGATTTTGCCGGTAAGGTGATTAAGATTGAGGACATTGAGCCCCCTCGACCCCTGGCCCCGGCCTTTCTCTTTGGAAAGCATAACAGGTACCCGGTGAATATAACAGCTGGGGTTGATGTAAAGATCCTCTCCATTCCCAGGGATGAATTCCTGAAGATGATGCAAACCAGTGGACGGGTCCTGCGAAACTTTGTGAATATTGTATCCAGCCGGGGTCAGTTTCTTTCCAATAAGATCAGGTTTCTCTCCTTCTCTACCATCAAAGGTAAACTTGCACAATACCTTCTCGATCTCTCAAAAAAAGAGGGGACAGGACCTATGCAGTTTTCCCATTCTCAGGCTCAGCTTTCAGAACTATTTGGTGTGGCTCGTCCTTCAGTGGGCAGGGCCATCAGTGAAATGAATCAGGAGGGGATTATCCGGACAGAAGGCAAGCAGGTGCAAATCCTGGACCAGACCAGGCTCACCTCTTTGTTGAAATAGTACTCAGTGGCTAGTACTCAGTACTAAAATTCCTCCTTACCAAAGGTGCTATCCAGTTTCTTTTTCTTTTGCAGGGAGGTATTCAGGGTATAGGTCAGGTTTAGTTCCAGGATGGGCCCGTACCGATGGTAGACCGTGGTCTGGTGAAAGACCTGCGTCCCTGTCTGGTCATATCCTTCTGTGGTCAATCCTTTATCATTGGATGAAAAGGTATCCAGCACCTTGAATTGAAGGTTCAGATTTGCCAGGTTTTTTGGGGTCCAGGTTAAAGAGGCATCCGACATATAGAAGAGGTCGTCTGACCCCTGAGCGGTGACGGTGGCTGACTGGACCGACAGTGCCCAGAAGAGGCGGAACTGGGATGCAATGGATATAGAGGTATTTGCATTTAGTGTCCAGTTGGTGCTCTGCTGATCCACCTGAAATTCAAAGATCTCGCCATTGATGGTAAAGTGGTACAGCGATCCACCCAGGTAGAGCTTCCACCAGTTGGTCAGCTTCAGATCTGCAGTTAGTTCTCCCCCAAAAGCCTGGTTATTTCCGGAGTTGGTATAGCTGCGAATTAATACCGAGTTGCCGTGGTACCAATCAGTATCCTCTTCGTAAAGCACGGTATTGACCCGGTAGATGGCATTGTTGGTTTTGCGATAAAACCCTGTAAATGTAATCTCTGAATCACCAAACCCATTGGTATAGCTTAACTCGGCCAGACTGGCATATTCGGGTTTCAGGCTGGGATCGCCCACCAGGAAAACTTCATAGTGCCTTCTGAGCAAAAACGGAGCCATGTTTTTGGTGGGTGGACGGTTGATTCGCCTTGAGAAGGCTGCCAGAAGGTGATCGTTGTCATTCAAATTGTACTGAAGGTGTAAGACGGGGAAGAAATCCAATTTTTTCACCACATTGTCGCTGGTGGTGGGCCTGTCGAAAATTGTCAGATAATCGGGATTCTCTACATAATAGAGCTGGTCCATATATTCCACCCTGAGCCCGGCTATGTATTCAAATGCGCTGAATGATCCCTGGAAGTTCACAAATCCGGCATGGATCCAACGGGTAAGCTCCGTCTGGTTTTCAAACTCGTTATAAGGATTCCAGACCTTGTTGTGGATGTCCAGGGTATCGAATTGAAATACCCCCTGCTGATTTAAGTACTGGGGTTGATAGCCTACAGAAAAGGTATGATCGGTTCTGAAGGGTTGAGAGAAGGTGAAATCCATGCGGTATCCCTTCAGGGGATTGTCGTCGTGTTGTCTATATGCCAACAGTGTGTCTCCATAATTCTCTTCCATATTTGATATGTTGGCATTAAGCAGATCGCTGTAAAGGTCACTGGATTCAAAAAGAAAAGAGGTTTTTAAAGTGCCTCCTCCCTCGGTTTGATGTGTATAATCAAGCGATGCGGTAGTGAATAAACCCACTCGTACGTGGTCATTGGGATTGAAAATCACGTTATCGCGCGGATCTCCCAATCTGTTTTCTTCAATATCTCCATAGAAATTATCGTAGATATAACCGGCATACCGACCCTCAATTTTTTTGCCATGGTAGAAACCGGCACTGATGGCATCCCGTTCGGTAAGATCAATGTCCATACCCAGCCGGCCCGAATAATTCTGGTGCCATTCGGGTCTTGGTCCGTCGGCCACCATCCAGTAGTAGGAACCATCGTCCTGAAGAATCCGGGCCTTCCCCTCTCTGGAACCCCTCACATCCCTGCTGCTGTAATCCACCCCACCATATAATTTGAACCGCTCCTTCTGATGTGTAAAGGAGAGGTTCCCGCCATAACGAAAGGGATCGGCACTTTCATTCCACGGGGCGCCTCCAACCATGGCACCTGCATTAAGGTAGGTGCCATCGAGGGCCGATTGGTGGGTGGTAATATTAATGATTCCCCCTTTTCCCTGGGAATCATACTGAGCAGTGGGCACTGTAATCACCTCTATCTGGTCGATGGAGTTGGCTGCGATCTGGGAGAGTAAAACAGAGGCTTCCATCTGGGTGGGTTTCCCGTTAAGGTAGACCAGAAATCCACTGGTTCCTCTTAGCGAAACTTCACCATCGGGACCAATAATTACCGAAGGTATACTCGCCAGGACATCCACAGCAGTCCCTCCGGAGGCGGTCTGAAACTGATCTGCATTATATACCTGCCGGTCGATCTTACGCTTGGCCTGATCAAGCTGATGAACTACTTCAACTTCATCCAGGTTGGATACATTGATTTCAAGCTCAACAGGTTCGGCCAAAAAGCGGGGTTGTTCTGACGAAACTGAAAAGGGGCCCAAATAAGCGGTTTTATAACCAATATAGCTGATCTCCAGGTAATAACTACCATTTTTTACCCTGGTTAGTTCGTAGGTGCCTTCCGGATCTGTAATGGTTCCATCCAATAGAGTGGAGTCGCTTGCCCGGTACAATCCAACCTGGGCATAGGGCAGGGGAATCTCTTCCATGGATTCTATGACCAGTCCGGTAATGGTTCCACGCTGGGCATTGAGCTCATTGCAGAATAGAGCAGAGAAGATGATCACTAACAGAATCCGGGAATACATAGAATGGTATAGGATTTAGATGATTTGAGTGTTAAACACCAAATCGAACCTATTGTTCTCACACAGGGATTAACAGATTCGGGGAAGTTGTTCACCCGAGATCATATCCACAATGCGGTGGGTGCCTATGGTGGTTTCCATCTGAAGGATTCCCGGATGGGAGGAGGTTACTTTGCCAATAATCCTGCTTTCGGTTCCTTCCTTATGGGAACGCATGATAGCGAGAGCCTTCTGGGCGCTCTCCTGGGGAAGGATTACCACCATTTTACCTTCGTTGGCAATATAGAGGGGGTCGAATCCCATAATCTCACAGGCTCCCCTGACTCCTTCATTGATGGGAAGACTCGATTCGTAAAGTGTGATTCCGCTCTTTGAACTTTGAGCAATCTCATTGAGGGAGCTGGCAAGTCCACCCCGGGTGGGATCTCTCAATACATGTATCCCCGGAACTTTATTGAAAAGATCCATCATCATTCCACTGAGAGACTGGGTATCACTTTTTACATGAGTGTTCAGTTTTAATCCTTTTCGGGCCGACATAATGGCAATGCCGTGGTTCCCAATGTGGCCATTGATGATCACCACATCTCCTTCGCAGCTATTTTCAGGGGAGATATTCTGCTCAGGCAGTATTCTGCCAATTCCTGTGGTATTGATATAGATCCCATCTCCCTTTCCTCTCTCCACCACCTTGGTATCTCCGGTGACGATCTTCACACCAGCTGCATCAGCCGCTTTTTTAATGGAGCATACAATTTTCCAGAGATTTTCCATCAGAAGTCCCTCCTCAAGAATAAATGCCAGGGAGATATATAGAGGCTCTGCACCACAGCATAACAGGTCGTTCACAGTTCCGTTCACTGCCAGATCGCCAATGTCTCCGCCAGGGAAAAAGACCGGATCCACCACAAAAGAATCGGTTGTAAATGCAATTTCCCCCTTAATGGAAGGTAAAAAAGCACCATCGTGACCCTTTTCCAGGATAGGGTTCCCAAGTCCCGAATAGAACATCTTCTCTATAAGTTGCCTGGTAAGTTTCCCTCCGCCTCCATGGGCCATAAGAATGTGCTCATATTCGGTCTTTGGGATGGGACAGCTTAAATGGTATGTAGACTTCGCATTCATAGGATCGATTCATTGCAAATTTGCAGATGACCTGTGATATTTATAATAGGCTGCACAGGCACCTTCAGAGGAGACCATGGGTGCTCCCATGGGTCGCTCGGGGATACATGTGGTTCCGAAATTTATGCATTCGGAGGGACGTTTTCTTCCTGTCAGGACCAGTCCTGCCATACAGGATCCGTAATCTGCTGCAATGCCCTTTTTCAGTTTGTAACGTTTTACAGCGTCAAAGTTACTATATCCATCCGACAGAATATAGCCGCTCAGGGGAATGGGTCCAATTCCCCGCCACTCCCTCTCCTCTTCAACAAATACCTCCTTCAGCAGATCCTGGGCTTTCTGGTTCCCCTCTGGTTTTACGATCCTGGAGTAGGAGTTTTTAATGCCAAACCGGCCCTGCTCAAGCATCTCAATGGCATGGAAAATCCCCATTAAAATATCTACAGGTTCAAAACCTGTAATGACTATAGGTAATCTATGTTTCTCTGCAATAGGTAGATATTCATGTGTGCCCATGATGGCGCAAACATGCCCTGCTGCCAGAAAAGCATCGATGCGATGGTCTGCCGAAGAGAGAAGAGCCTCAATGGCAGGGGGTACCAGAACATGGGATACCAGCACTGAGAAATTATTCAGGTTGCGTTTTTTAGCCTGTTGAATGGCCAATGCAACGGCTGGTGCTGTGGTTTCAAATCCCACTGCAAAAAAAATCACTTCATATTCCGAATTCGATGCAGCCAATTCAACTGCATCAAGAGGCGAGTATACCATTCGAATATCTCCACCCCTGGCTTTTTCAGTGAGCAGGTCGCTTATGGAGCCGGGCACTCTAAGCATATCTCCAAACGAGGTGAGTATGACCCGGTCCAGTCTGGCCAGAGCAATGGCATGGTCAATCATCTCTATGGGCGTGACGCAAACCGGGCAACCCGGACCATGGATCAGGCTGATTTCGGGAGGAAGTAGCTGAAGAAGGTTGTATTTCATGATGGCATGGGTCTGTCCCCCGCAAACCTCCATAATGTTCCAGTTCCTGGTAACTTCCTTCCCGATTTTTCTGGCGAGTTTCTCTACCAGCTCTCTGTCTCTGTATTCGTCAATGTGCTTCACATTTACTCTATTTCACCCATCTCTCTTAGGGCATTCAGGGTAAACAACGCATCTTCTTCATCCACCTTACTCAATGCAGTTCCCACATGGGCCAGGATGTATTCTCCTACCTTCACATCGGCGAGCCACTGGATGGAAATATCCCTGGTGGTTGCTCCGAACTGAACACTAGCCATTGGTGAGTCCGGATTGGATCGATCGATGGAAACTATTTTTCCGGGTACTGCCAGACACATTTGTTCTTCTATTTTAGATTAAATATATGCCAAATAACTTTGCAGGTCAAAGTATTGAGAATTATTTTTAAATTACATCTGAAATGAAGGCTGCTACTTACAAGCTCCTGGTAACCGGACTGGTGCAGGGGATCGGATTTCGTCCCTTCATCTACAGGCTTGCCATGGAAAACCATCTTTTCGGATGTGTGGAGAACCGGAACGACGGGGTGGTGGTAATGTTGAATGGTACCCTGGAGAGGATAGAGAAATTCAGAACACGGATCCTTGACCATGCACCGCTGGCCTCCTCGGTCGATTCGATTACCATAAACCAGATTGAATCAATAATCTTTGATTCGTTTTACATCAGCCAGAGTGAAAGCGTATCCCATCATGTGACGGAGATTAGTCCCGATATCGCAGTTTGTCCCGACTGTATTTCCGACATGGAAAACCAATCTCACCGGATCAACTATCCACTTATTAATTGTACCCACTGTGGTCCTCGTTTTACCATTATCAGGGATCTTCCATATGACCGGAGCCATACAACCATGTCGGAATTCCGGATGTGTGACAAATGTCGTTCGGAGTACGAAGAGGTGATGGATCGCAGATTTCATGCGCAACCTGTGGCATGCAACCGTTGTGGCCCGGTATACAGATTTGAAGCAGGTGGTGAAATCATTGAAGAGATCCTCGGGCTGCTGAGGAGGACCGGTGAGCTGCTCTCAGGTGGGGCGTTGTTGGCCATCAAGGGTACAGGGGGGTATCATCTGGTATGTAATGCCCTTAATGCCCATAGTGTAAAGAAACTCAGGGAGTTGAAAAAGCGGGATGGGAAACCTTTTGCAGTGATGTTCAGAACCATTGAAGAAGCAAAAGAGTATGTGGTGATGAATAAAATGGAGGAGAAGTTACTCAACTCCTGGCAAAGACCCATTGTACTTTTAACAAAGAAGGGGGAGTTTACAGAAGGTGTGGCCGATGGCCTGAATACCCTGGGAGTGATGCTTCCCTATATGCCCTTCCATCACTGCCTGTTTAAAGAGATTGATATCCCGGCTCTCGTGATGACCAGCGGGAATTTTTCAGAAGAGCCCATCCTGATCTCTGATGTGGCAGCGAGGAATCAATTTCATGAATTTGTGGATGGGGTGATTTCCTATAACAGAGAAATCTATAACCGGATTGATGACTCTGTCACAGCGGTTATAGGGGACAGAACCACAGTGATCAGGCGTGCCAGGGGATTCACTCCTTCACCCATTAGGACCCGTTTCCACCTTGAGGGGATTCTGGGGACCGGTGCAGAACTGTCCGGTTCGTTTTGCATGGGAAAGGCAGGAAATGCCATCATGAGCCCCTATACGGGTGATCTGAAAAACCTGGAGACCTATGATTTTTACAGGGAAAGTTTTGACAGGTTCAGCCGGATGTTCAGGTTTACACCCGAGCTGGTGGTCAGTGATCTCCATCCCGACTACCTCTCTACCCGTTTTGCCGGAGAGCTTGCCGGGGAGCTTCAGATACCTCATATTAAAGCTCAGCACCATCATGCACATATTGCAGCCGGTATGCTTGAAGCGGGAGTCGAAGGGGAGGTGATTGGTTTTAGCCTGGATGGTACAGGTCTTGGTTCAGACGGTCGCGGATGGGGTGGAGAAGTGATGGTAACCAGTTATGAAGAATTCCACAGGTTGTTCCATTTCGAATACATGCCACTACCGGGAGGTGATCGTGCTGTACAGGAACCCTGGCGAATGGGAATTGCTTACCTGTACCAAATCTACGGGGAGGACCTGCTTCACCTGAGAACACCACTGAACACGGCCTTTAACGATGCACAGGTACGGCAGATTATTGGGCTGATGGACAAAGAGATCAATGCTCCCGGGGTTTCAAGTGCTGGCCGGTTATTTGATGCAGTTGCCGCAATAACCGGTCTCAACTTCTACTCAACATATCAGGCAGAAGGACCCATGTTGCTTGAGTCGGCAGTGGATCCGTCCGAAGCAGGAAGCTACAGTTTCGAAATCAATGGGTCCCTTATCTCATTTAGACCACTGATCCGGAAGGTGGTGGATGATATCCACCATGGCATATCAGCCGGAAATATCGCTGCAAAGTTCCATCATGCGCTTATTGACCTGATGGTGCATCTGTCGCTGGAGATCAAAAAGAGTCATGGATTGAATCGGGTGGTACTGGGAGGTGGGACCTTTCAAAACAGGTACCTCACAAAAAAAGTGATCCACAAATTGGAAATTGAAGGATTTCAGGTGTATCTTCCGCATGAAATCCCTGTAAACGATCAGGGAATTTCAGTGGGACAGCTGGCCATCGGGGCACACCACAGGAACAAATAATCAATTATGCATGAACTCTCCATTGCCATGAGTATTGTAGATATCGCTTCCAGAAAGGCCGATGAAGCTTCTGCCGAGAAGGTGACCCTGGTGGAGCTGGATATAGGCATCATGTCGGGTATTGAATTTATTTCACTGGAGTTTGCCCTTTCTGTGGCAGTTAAGGATTCCATACTTGAAGGAACTCGCTTTAAGATTAACCGGATTGAACCTCTCTGTGAATGCAGCTCATGTAATCATCTCTATACCCCCGGGCAAGATTTTGGCGCCTGTCCCGAATGCGGGAAACAGGAGATTGAGTTTATCAGGGGAAAGGAGTTACAGATAAAATCTTTATTGATAGACCAAAAAGAATAGAATATGTGCGACACTTGCGGATGCGGTCAGGAGGGGAATCCCGTACGGATATCCCGGCCAGGTGAGACAGATCTCCACCAGGACCATTCACACAATCACGACCACGATAATAACAACAGCCACACTCATGACTCCGTTCATAGCCATGACCACAGCCATGATCATCCACACCAAAAAATGATCAGGATCGAGGAGGATATCCTTGGGAAGAACAACTTGCTGGCAAGCCGGAACAGTGGATTTTTTGAAGCTAAGGATATTGTTGCCCTGAACCTGATGAGCTCACCCGGCTCGGGTAAGACCACACTACTGGAGCGAACCATTGAAGCGGTGAAAGAGTCCAGGAAACTTGCCGTTATTGAAGGGGACCAGCAAACCATGAACGATGCAGAACGTATCCATCGGACCGGGGTACCCGTTGTACAGATTAATACAGGAAATGGGTGTCACCTGGATGCGGAAATGATCCATCGGGCCGTAAAGAAACTTGATCCCCCACAGGAATCGATCCTGTTTATCGAAAATGTGGGAAACCTGGTTTGCCCCTCTCTTTTTGAGCTGGGAGAGAAGAGCCGTATTGTAATCATCAGCGTTACAGAGGGGGACGACAAACCTTTGAAGTATCCCACCATGTTCCAGCAGGCACAGGTTTGCATTATCAATAAGATCGATTTGTTACCTTACGTGGATTTTAATATGGAAAAAGCCAGGGAAAATGCACTTGCAGTCAACCCGAAACTTGAGTTATTTGAACTCTCGGCCAAAACCGGAGAGGGAATGGATCATTGGATCCAATGGATCCTGACCCGGGAACCCTGATACTTCTACCAATTGAACTCCACTCCCAGAGAGGTAGCATCAACCTTCCACTTTTCCATCAGCCATTTGCTTACCCGTGCATCGTATTGCCTGTTCAATGTCTCGTAACCTGATAGAATCCCCACACAACCATCTAAAAACTCCTCTGCTGTTCCATCCATGTTGTCAATGCTGTTTAAGGCGCAGGTCCTCGCCATGGGATGATCGCAATCCAGGACCCTGTTCATGGCTTTTACTGCCAGCTCCTTATGACCCAATCTGTAGAGTGTTTCTGCTGCAACAATAGACACATTCCACGATTCATCAAACGCTGCGTTTTCAAGGTCAATACTGGCTGGACCGGCATCATCACCCAGCAGCAGTAATCCCTGTGCAGCCCAGTACCGTATGGCGCTATCGTCGTGACCCAATAGCACGATAAAATGATCAAGGTTTTCCGAATTGGCTTCAGAGGCCAGCCATGCGGCATCCATAATAGCCTTTTGATCGACCATTTCACTTCTCATATAATCATATATGGGCATGTCAGCCGCCCTGATGCTCCTGTCAGCTTCAGGAATATAACCCGCATCTTTCATGGATGCTCCCAGTCTCTTCATGGCAGCCTGCATGACAGCCAGTCTCTGGGCATAGGCAGGATCCCCTGCCAGGTTATTGACTTCCCAGGGATCATTTTCCGTATCGTACAACTCCTCCACAGGTTTGGTATTCCAGAACCTGGACTGTACTTCATTGCATTGTCCATTTTTATAGGCCTCTTCCCAGGAAGGCATGGAAGGTGCCCTCCAGAGGTATTCCAGGTGCTGCAGGTAGATCCTGTTGGAATTAAAATTCCTGGTGTACCTGTATTGCCTGTCCACAATAGAACGCGACATATCATATCTTCCATCCATCCGGTCTCTGAACATGTAGACGTACCCGGGCTCGTCCCTTTGATAATTTCCCAGGAAAGCACTACCCTGCATGTAGTCTGGCGCATCTATCCCTATGAGACTCAGTAATGTGGGGGCCAGGTCCACAAAACTCACCAGTCGTTCTACCTTTGACCCCGGATTGGAGGCCGGATATAAGTTCTTGTATTTCTCAGGAATCCGGATAATCATGGGAACATGGGTTCCTGTCTCAAAGAGGAACCTTTTGCTTCGTCCCAGCACTCCACCATGATCGCCATAATAGAATACAATGGTATTCTTATCCAGGCCTGCGTCTTCAAGTTGCTTCAGGATTTCTCCTACCTGTGCATCCATATCCTCTACTTTATCGTAATACTGAGCCCAATCATGTCTCATTTCAGGGGTGTCGGGATGATAAGGGGGGAGGATCACAGCTTCAGGCCGGTGCCTGAGCTGATCAGAAGGTATGGGTTTGTGGATGGAGCTTTCGTGACTTGTGGTGAAATTGAAGATAGCGAAAAATGGTTGGTCCTTTCCCCTGTTCCTGAAATGGGCCTTATTCCCGCTTTGGTCCCACATGGTTTCCAGGTCTATGGGACCGGTGTTGTAGTCAGTCTTGCTGTTATTGGTGCAGTAATAACCTTTGCTTTTCAGGAATTCGGTGTAGAATCTTATGGTTTCAGATTTTGCATAGGCACTTCGCATCTGTTCATGTCCATTGGAGCAGGCATGAACCCCTGTGATAATGGTGTTTCGGGCCGGTGCACAAACCGGTGCATTGGCATACGCGTTGGTATAGAGAAATCCTTCAGCGGCCAGTTGATCGAGATTTGGGGTGGTGGCAAAGTCATCACCGTAACAACCCAGCAACGGACTGTTATCCTCACTTGTGATCCAAAGAATATTTGGCAGGTCGGATGGCCCTTTTTCGCAGGCTGAGACCAATGATGCAAGTAAAAGCAATGGCAGAAAAATGTCCTTCAATTTCATGGATAGGAGTTTTAGGAAGAATACATCGCCGGTGAATTTAGGATTTATTTTGCTGAACCGGCAACCCCGCTCAGGTTTTATTGTCCTTAAAAATAAATCATCTGTTAACCGAATATACACCTGTTATGAAAAAAGTAGTTACCACATTTCTGGCCACCCTGGTTTTAGGAACCCTGATGCTGGCCCAGGAGGACACCGTAGTATACGAGCACGGTCCATTTCAAATGACCTTTTTCTTCCCTCCCCTGAGTACAAATGGAGCCAATAATGCAAATATTGTGAATGACGTTTCCCTGAACCTCTTTCTTGGAGTATCTGGAGGAGTCGAGGCATTTGAAGCAGGATTATTTATGAATATCGATAACTACTACATGAACGGTGCCCAGCTGGCTGGATTTGGAAATGTGGTGGGGACCCATGTGAATGGAGCTCAACTGGCCGGTTTTTTCAATGTAGCCGGTGCAAATTCCCGAGGATTTCAGGGGGCAGGTTTTGTAAATGTCACCAATACCCATTTGCATGGAGCGCAGGGAGCCGGCTTTGTAAATGTGGCTGGAGGCAAAACCACAGGGGCCCAGGTTGCAGGTTTTGTGAATGTGACCGGGGATACCCTCAACGGTTTTCAGGGAGCCGGTTTTGTGAACACCGCAGGAAAGTCAAATAACGGAATTCAAGCCGCCGGCTTTGGAAATGTGGTTTCACATGGCCATGCAAATTTTCAGGGGGCCGGCTTTTTTAATGTGGCAGATGAAATTGAAGGTGCCCAGGCAGCAGGTTTTGTAAATGTGGCAGGAAAGGTGAAAGGAGTACAGCTGGCAGCTTTCCTGAATATTTGTGATTCCATTGAGGGAGTACCCCTGGCCCTGATCAGCATTGTGAAACAGAATGGATACAGGAAACTCAGCTTTAATGTAAGTGAGGTCCAATACGCCAACCTCTCCTACAAAATGGGGGTGAAGAATCTGTACAACATATACTCTTTTGGGAAACCATTTGGACCTGCCAGCCGGTGGATGTTTGGGGGAGGACTTGGAGGTGAGATCGACCTGACGGAGAAGATGGTTTTGAATATTGAGGGTACGGTTCAACAAGAGCTCTGGATCGCCAATCCGGCTACTCCTTATTTCATGTATATCGACAGATTAAATCTTTACAATACCCTGAAAGTTTTGTTTGGCTGGAGTGTGGATGATAAGGTGGATCTGCATGTAGGACCCACCTTTAATGTGTCTGTGGCTCATTCAAATCCTGATTTTGGAGTGCTGGAATGGAACCAGATACCTCCCTACTCCTTTTACAACCATACGAATACAAACTACGAGCAGACCAATGTTCAAATTTGGGTGGGAATTCAGGGCAGCATAAGCTTTTAAGCAGAACACGGCCCGGATGAGCCAGGGACCTCTTTTCAAGCCATGAAGTATGTAGATTTTTTGTAGCTTAGATCAGTTTTAAATAAGACTGGCATGCGACAAAAGATCAACATCAATCAATGGAAAAGAAAGGAGATCTACCATTTTTTCAAAGATTACGAGGAGCCCTACTATGGGATAGCCATGGACCTGGAGTGCTCGGGTGCCTTTGAATATGCAAAAGAGAAAAAAATCTCGTTCTTCCTATACTACCTCTACCTGATTCTAAAGGCAGTCAACCTGACAGAGGCTTTTAAATACCGCATTGAGGGGGATGAGTTATACCTGTACGATGTGGTTAACGGTTCGGCCACCATTGACCGGGACGATGGCACCTTTGGTTTTTCCTATATTCCCTATTTCGAGGACCTGGCACTTTTCCTGGATAAGGCCACCGAGGAGATTATAGACGTAAGAATGTCAGATCAACTCATTAAGAGTGAACTTGGAGAGAATATCATCCACTTTTCTTCCCTTCCCTGGATACAGTTTACACACGTGAGTCATCCCAGGAGATACAGCCGAAGGGACTCCATTCCTAAGATTACTGTTGGGAAATACTTTCTGAAGGAGGATAAAAAAATGATCCCCGTCTCGGTTCATGTGAATCATGCAGTGGCAGACGGACTTCATGTGGGTCAGTTCTTCGAGATTCTTCAGAAACTTTTAAATGAGTAACTGACCTGGTCAATGGATTACAGAGCGGAGAACCTTTGAATCAACTCCTCACGGTTTGGGGGACTTACGGGAATGTTATGTTCACCTACTTTCACCTGATTCCCTTCAATGAATTCAATCTGTTTCAGGTTCACCAAATAGGATTTATGGATTCGCATGAACTCCTCCTCCGGTAATGATTCCACAATGCTTTTTAGGGTCTGGTGAACTACCAGCATTTTGTTCATGAGGTGGATTTTAATGTAATCGCCCTGTCCTTCTATGTATTGCATTTCTGAGAAGTCAATGGCATATATCTTTTTATCGGCTTTGAGAATGATTTTCCTGGAGATCTCACCCTCAGTCTTCAGCTCCAGCAGACGCTCTTTGGCCCGGTTTACCGCTTTCAGGAATCGTTCAAATGAATAGGGTTTCACCAGGTAGTCCAGCGCATTCAGCTCAAATCCCTCCACGGCATATTCGGGGTAGGCAGTTGTGAAAATGATCAATGGAGAGATGGTCAGCGACCTGGCAAATGAGATCCCCGATAGTCCGGGCATATTGATATCAAGAAACAGAAGATCAACCTGTTCTGCACTCAATTGAGCAGTGGCCTCAAACGCGTCACGACACTCTGCTACCAGGGTCAGATCTTTTAGCTCTCCAATATATTTCCTGAGTACATCCCTCGACAGGGGCTCATCGTCTATGATCAGGCAGGTGGCCATACTTATTCATTTAGATCCAATTCTAGTTTTACCAGGAATGACTTGTCCTTCTTCCCTATGGAGAGACTGTGTTTACCAGGGTACAACAGTTCGAGCCGTTGCCTGGTATTTTCAATTCCAATCCCTCTCTTCTCCCTGCGCTGTATGGAATCGGTCTTACCCAGGTTATTTTCAATCCGGAACCTGAATTTGCAGGAATCTACTTCTATATGGATGTGGACATATGTATGGTGCGGAGAGCCCTGGAGTCCATGCTTGAAGCTGTTTTCGATAAATGGAATCAAAAGCATGGGAGCAATCATACAGCCACTGGATTCTCCCTCAATCTCAAGTCTGATTTCAGCACGTACCGGATCTATCCGGTGTCGGTGTATCTCCACATAATCGGTGACCATCTCCATCTCCTTTTCCAGTTTTACTCTGGGCTGCTCCGTCTCATAAAGTGTATATTTTAAAATGTCGGCAAGCTGAAGTATGACCCTTGGGGTTTGCTCCGATTTCTCTATGGAGAGTGCATAGATGGACTGAAGGCTGTTAAGCAGAAAATGTGGATTGATCTGAGATTGCAAGGACTTTAACTGGTGACTGGTGGTCATACGTTCTACGCGAAGTAACATAAACCAGCTTCTGGATAGTTTCATTAGGGTGGTCAGTAGCAGAAAACTACCTGTATACAACATTAAAATGGGCACATTGTAGTAGGAGATAAAGTAATAGTTGGGGAGCAACAGGTCGATCAGACTATCGAAAAGGAAGTAAAGAAAGAGTGCACCACCTACAATCAGAACCATGATGAATAGTACATAGAGCAGATATTTTTCCCTCCTTAAGTATCTGGGGACAAACAGGTAGAGGTTCAGGTAAACAATGCCAGTAATTGGAACAATAAAGATAAGGGTGTAAATCACATCAATCTTCTCAGGAGAACCAGAACTTTTAAATATATTGAGCAGCACGAAAAGTGCAATGGCCCAGAATATAAGGTGTTGCCACCATCTGTTCCGGAAAATCATCAGGTCGGTAAGGCCGACTTTCCCTTTGCTGAATTTCAATGGCCTGGTCATGTTCAGAGGCCAATTTAAGAAATTCATCACTGGTGGAAAATAAATTCGACGAAACCGGGTGTTTGATCGGTGAATCGAAAAAAGTAGCTTTGTGATGCTAATTTTTATATTAAATACTTGCCATGAGAAAACCATTAGATCAACTAATGATCAACCTGATCTGTATCACTCTTTTAATTACCCCGAAAGTAACGGGCCAGGTAAAATATGAACCGGAACTGGTAACTACAGCCGATTATTCCAGGGCAGAGAGCTTTCTGTGGGCATCCACCAATCCGCTAATCTTTAAAGCCAGTGTACGGCCAGAGTGGATCGATACCCATCGGTTCTGGTACAAGAACAACATACCCGCAGGAGCAGAGTATCTATTTGTGGACGTAGTAAAAAAGGTCCGTCAACCTGCATTTGATCATGAGAAATTGGCAAAAGCGCTGGGAAAGGAGAGTGGGACTATCCTGGATCCATATAAATTGAGATTATCTTCTCTTATTTTTGATCACAAAGGGGGAGTTATTGAATTCAGCTCTATGGGGAAGAAGTATAGCTACAATTCGAAGAAAAATTCATGTACAGAGGAGGGGCGCAGCCCTGCTCAATCACGTGGTGCTTCTACCTCCCCGGATGGTAACTGGAAAGCTTTTATCAAAGACTACAATCTGTGGGTGAAGAATCTTAACTCTGGAGAGGAGAAACAGCTAACTGCAGATGGGATTGAGGACTTTGGATATGCCACCAACAATGCGGGATGGACCCGAAGCAGCGGCCCTGTTCTCCTCTGGTCGCCCGATTCAAAAAAGATCGCCACCTTTCAGCATGATGGCAGGGGGGTAGGGGAGATGTACCTGGCAACCACCAATGTGGGGCATCCCAAACTTCAGGCCTGGAAGTATCCCCTGCCCGAAGATAGTGTGATATTCAGGATACACCGGGTAGTAATCCACATTGAAGAGCCCAGGGTGGTTCGGTTGCAAATGGCACCAGACCAGCACAGATCCACCATTACCGATCACATCGCTACAAGGGGAGGGCAGTTTGCCGATGTAGAATGGAGTGCCGATGCATCCAGCCTTTCATTTGTTTCCACCTCAAGAGATCATAAACACGTGATATTCAGGGTAGCCAATCCTGAAACAGGGGTGGTGCGAGAAGTGCTGGAGGAGAAGTCAGAATCCTTTTTCGAGTCTGGCTATAACAAGGTGAACTGGCACTATCTTCCGGAATCCAATGAAGTGCTCTGGTTCTCTCAACGTGATAACTGGGGTCATCTCTATTTATATGATCTGACCACCGGCACATTCAAGCATCAGGTAACCAGCGGGAAATGGAATGTTATTCAGGTCCTGCATATTGATAAAGCCCAAAGAGCCCTCTTCTTTATGGGTGCCGGGAACGAGGCTGGTGATCCCTATTTCCAGTATCTATACAAGGTGAATTTGGATGGATCAGGTCTTAAATTACTTACCCCCGACAGTGCCAATCATCGAATCAACCTCTCTCCCGAAGGAGGCTATTTTATAGATAATTATTCCACTCCGCAAGTGCCCCCCGTAACTGAATTGCGTGATCAGGAGGGTAATCAGCTGCTGACTCTTGAAGAAGCTGATGTTTCAGAATTGATGGAAGCTGGCTGGGTGGCACCGGTATCGGTGGTGGTTAAAGCGCGCGACGGAGAGACCGATCTTTATGGATTGATGTACAAACCTTCAAACTTCGATCCTGAAAAAAAATACCCCATCATCAACTATATTTACCCGGGGCCACAATCAGGAAGTGTTAGAGGGCGCAGCTTTTCCGGAGCCAGAGGTGATAACCAGGCACTTGCTGAGCTTGGTTTCATTGTGGTTGCCATAGATGCCATGGGAACACCAATGCGCTCAAAATCATTCCATGCTGCTTACTACGGGAACATGGGAGATAACGGATTGCCCGACCAGATTACCGGGATGAGACAGCTGGCTGAAAGGTACGCATGGATCGATTTGGAACGGGTAGGAATATATGGCCATTCGGGGGGAGGATTTGCTTCCACAGACGCCATACTTCGATATCCCGATTTCTTTAAGGTGGCTGTGAGCGGAGCAGGCAACCACGACAATCGAAATTATGAGGATGCCTGGGGCGAAAAATGGCAGGGCCTTCTGAAGGCAAATCCCGATGGTACCACCAATTACGATAACCAGGCCAACCAGCTTCTGGCAAAGAACCTGAAGGGGAAACTCCTGCTGGCCCATGGCACCATGGATGACAATGTGCCCATGTACAATACACTGCTTGTGGTGAATGAGCTGATTGCTGCAAATAAGGATTTTGACCTGATCCTCTTCCCCAACCGATCACACGGTTTTGGTAATGAGCCCTATATGATGCGAAGGAGGTGGGACTATTTTGTAAAGCACCTGCTTGGAGCGGAGCCCCCCGAGCCTTACGAGTTCAAGGTTAATACCTCAAGGAGGTAGTTGAAGCCAATCATGTTAAATTCAGAGTAATTTGACTTAAAAGAGAGGATTAAATAGCCAGAAAAATTATAACTTACAATTGTAAAATCGAACCTGATTTAAATCTAAATATCATGGCAAAAAAGAAATCAAAAAAAGAATCAAACAAAAAGGACAATAAGAAGAAGGAGAAGAAGGGTATACTTAGGAAGTTGAAAATAGGAAAGAAGAAGGCAGATAAGAAAAAGGCTGATAAGAAAAAGGCTGATAAGAAGAAGGACGCTAAGAAGAAGGTGGCTAAGAAAAAGGTGGCTAAGAAGAAGGAATCTAAGAAGAAAGAGGCAGCCAAAAAGAAGCCTGTAAAGAAAAAGAAATCCCCAAAGAAAAAGGTTGCTGAGGAAAAGCCTTTAGCCAAAGTGGTAGCTAAACCAGCAGCAAAACCTGTGCAAAAGCCAGTTTCGAAGCCAGTTTCAAAGCCAGTTTCAAAGCCGGCTCCAAAACCAGTTGCTAAAGTGGTGGATCACAGTTCTCACTACAGTGTGAGAGATGCAGTTAAAAAACTAAGGACTCTTAAAAGCAGGGATGAGGTCATGGCATTTATCAAGGGCGAGAAAAGAGTTACCGTTACAAAAGCCATACCGGCAGTCCTGAATCGGTTGAAATAACAGTCCTAATCAGTTTACCTGAACCTGACCAGGAGCCGACGGAAGTGGACCATCGTAAGGTTTGAGCTTAAGGAATATGCCATATCCTTCCTGGTCGTCGGTATAACCTCTGGCAAAAACCTTCTCTACCTCTCCGGCCATTTTTGAACCGTTGACATATTTCTTAATGAACTTCTGAAGATCATCTGTTGAAGCTGTCAGCACGTGTCGGTCGTAATCACCAGATTCAACGGTTTCATGTTTGATCCGGATGCGTTTCTGTTCGAATAATTCTGTGAGCCACTCGTCGGCAAACCAGTAAAGCATAATGCTATCGCTGTTGTATTGAACCCTGGCCAGGGTATGTACCGGAATATGATGCCAGCTTGCCATATCAGAAGTGATGTTATCCCCATCCGGATCCGGGATAAAATCTACATAAGTGACGCCGGCAAGTTTAAAAAGTGTTCCAATCAATTCCGATTTTGAATCACGATCCTCGTAATAGGTTATATTATAGTTGCCATCATTTTTTTCCTGTCCCGAAATGGGGTCCAGGAATTTGTCAAGTTCAATGGTCCATATACAGGAATCACCATCTATCCAGGTACCTGTCAGGATGGGATCATATATTTTATCTTTCTCTTTAAAGAAAGGATGAAGTGAACTTACCAGACAACCGGTCAGGGAAGCCAGAACCATAATTGTGATTATTACAAATGAGCGTTTCATGATTTTTAAGTTTTGATTTCCATGTAAAATTCTGGGAAAAGGGTATGCCTGGCAACTTTTTTCGATGAAACAGGCTGGTTTATCGGTGAAAAGAGAATACTTTCCTCATGAGCAGGTCATGAAGAAGTATTCAGCGCCACCTTCAGGATAAATGGATCAAAAACCTGGCATATGTAGAGGTAGTTTTCATAGATCACAGCTGTTGAACCTGCACTGATCTGGGAACCATCGGTATAAAACAGAGAGACGTGCTCTCCGCTTTCCGGATCAACGAGGAAGACTTCAACCGGGGAGTGCTTTGACGGCTTTTTAGCATGCTTGATAAAGCGTAAGGGCTTTACATGCCCCGGAGTCAGCAACTGTCCATTGTAAATCCTGATGTTGTCGTTGCCTTTCAGATTATCGAATTTGGTAACAGGATTCACCTCTTCCCCATTTATTTCATATACATGAATCTGATGCAGGATTGCATCACCAGCAAAAAGTTTATTGTCTATCCTGTTGATCCCGGCTGGATACCCCAGTTTTTCTGCTACCACCTCTGAATCCCATATGCCTTCAGAGTTTTTACTTAACCTGACCACACTGGCGCGTTTTAGTTTAAAGATCTTCTCAGCCATGCTGCCCCGTTTGCCAGAATCATTCACAAAAAAGATTTCTCCACCGGGACCAGTTACCAGTGCATTGGGGGAGTGCTGGGCATGAGTATGGATCAAATCTTTGAATTCAAGGCTGTCGCCATGAATCCTGTAAATCAGAATGGGATGGTAGTTGGGCTCCTTTTCGTGACTGATCACGTAGAGCAGATCCCTGTCGAGATAGATTCCGTGTGGCTTGAACAGAAGTTCGCCGGGTTCATTGTACCTGGCCATTTCATGCTGAACGCCTGAATGTATTCCATAAGAGATAATCTCACCATATGGTTTGTGAGCTTCCCGACGGCCTGAGCACGAGATAAGTAGCCTGGGATATCCATGTAGGGTATCAATCACCATATCTTCGGGACCGGGTTTTACCTCGATCTTCTCACCTGGCACTTCAGAATTTGTTGGAAGAGCAGTACAATATTGAAAAGTCAGCATAATGGTTGTGACCAGGAGGGTTCTGAACCTGTTTTTCATGGGCAGAGTGGGTTTACTCAAATGTATTGAATTCTCGCGAAGTCTTAAAGCAACCTAAATCATATTTTCTTCATCTTATGGTTGGAACAAATACTTTCGTTGTATGAAGAAGTTGGTAATTCTATTGTTGACTTTAGTCATGGTCGCCTGTGAGAAGGAGCTTGTAGATACTGAAGCACTTGGGGAGAATGCGGGTATTATTGGTACATGGGTTGAGGATGGATATGAAGATGATTTGACTCTGCTTAATCGAGCCAATAAACTGGATCCTTCAAAATATGGTTTTACCATGGAAGATAATGGTTCTTTTATTGAAAGAAAGAATGCTGGATGGTGCGGCACCCCACCCATTACCTATGATAATTTTGAGGGAACCTGGGAAGCCCTGTCCGATAGCCTTATTGAAATTACCGTGGGTTACTGGGGAGGTACCCTCACCTACCAGATGAGAATCGTTTCTCTCGATGCTGAGGATTTACGGATCAGGTATCTGTATAGCAATGACCGGCTAGAGGCCAGGTAATTCTCAGAATTAAAATTTCGTTTATCTTCGCTAGCCATATTCTGTAATATGGATAGCAATACTTTTTTCGCATTTATATGGGGCTGGGCCCTACTGGGTCTGGCAGTTTTTGTTTTATTACTATTTGTTACTGCTCCATACGGAAGACATAGCCGAAAGGACTGGGGACCAAATATCCCCAACCGGTGGGCATGGGTCTTTATGGAGTTCCCGTCCCTTCTTGTTTTTATTCTCAGTTTCCTGCTGGGTCCCAATGGAGTACAACCTGTTACATGGATTTTCTTTGCCATATATGTGAGCCACTATACCAACCGATCCATCATCTGGCCCTGGCGTACCCGGACTTCCGGAAAACAAATGCCTTTGGTGGTTACGTTGATGGCAGTCTGTTTTAACCTGGTCAATGGATTTATCAATGGATATTATTTTTCGGCATTTGCACAAGTCTACACCTGGGATTGGTTGACAGACCTTCGGTTTATTCTTGGAATAATCGTTTTTAGTGCTGGTGTATTTATCAACTGGTGGTCTGATCAGATCCTGTTGAATCTTCGTAAAGGAGGCAAGAAAGGCTACTTTATTCCCAGGGGAGGGATGTTTCGCTGGATCTCATGCCCCAACTTTTTTGGAGAGATACTCGAATGGACCGGTTTTGCTATTATGACCTGGAGTCCTGCCGCACTGGTGTTCGCGCTATGGTCCTTCTTCAACCTGGTACCCAGAGCTCTGGACCACCATAAATGGTATAAGAAAACCTTCCCCGATTATCCCAAGGAAAGAAAGGCAATACTTCCTGGGCTACTGTAACGAAAATTCAAGGTTATATCTTTTAGTATCCGATCTGAAATCGGGTTTCAAAATTCATTCATTTTTTTGCGATAAAAATATGGTTGACACATCAACATTTTGGGTATGGGTGCTAGAACATTGTGACCATAAATACGTAGAGATCCTATAAACTATCCAATTAGTTAGTATGTCAGAAAGCAACATTAAGCCTTTATTCTTGGAGGAATTAATTTCAAGCAGGATTTATCTAATACGTGAAAAGAAGGTAATGCTCGATGAAGACTTAGCAGAACTATACGATGTAGAAACTCGCAGACTCAATGAGCAGGTCAAACGTAACATGGTTCGCTTTCCACTAGATTTCATGTTCCAATTAACGAAAGTGGAATTTGGAAACTTGAAATCGCAATCTGCGACATCAAGATGGGGTGGTCGACGCAAATTTCCAAATGCATTTTCCGAGCAAGGGGTAGCTATGTTATCAGGAGTTTTGCATAGCGAAAGAGCCATAAAGGTAAATATACAGATTATGCGCGTTTTTACTCAGATGCGTGAAATGCTTCAAACACACAAAGAGATCCTTAAGCAATTAGAACAGCTCGAAAGGAAAGGTTTAGAGCAGGATGATAAGATCATTTTAATATTCGAATACCTGAAGCAGCTTGAGCAGGTAAAGCTGCACCATATAGACCTACAGAATCGCAAACGGGTAGGTTTCAAACGAAAGGATGAGAGCTAGGTTAATCTAACTGCTGATACCAATGAGTTTAGTTCTCTCTTATTTCAATCCACTTCCTTGCATTCACAAAGGCTTCCAGCCATGGTGTGGCCTCATCCTGCTTCCGCTCATCCGGATAATACCCGCATTGCCAGGGGAGGTATGCACGCTCCAGGTGAGGCATCATTGCCAGGTGTCGGCCATCCGATGAGCAGAGGGCTGCCACATCGTAATCGGAGCCGTTGGGATTGGCAGGATAGCTGGAGTGGCTGTATCTTGCTGCGATATGGTATTGCCCTTCGGGATTGGGGAGGCTGAATTTACCCTCACCATGGGCTACCCAAATCCCCAGGTTCATACCTTCCAGAGAACTCAACATAACCGACCTGTTTTCCTGGATTTGCAATCCAAGGAAGGCAGACTCAAATTTACCTGATTCGTTGTGAAGCATGTTGGGGGATTGGTGGTGTTCCGGGACCACCAGGTTTAGTTCAATCATCAACTGGCAGCCATTACAAATTCCAAGGCTCAGGGTATCCTCCCTTTCATAAAACTTCTCCAGTGCCATCCTGGCCTTTTCATTGTATTTAAAGGCTCCGGCCCAACCTTTGGCAGATCCAAGTACATCTGAGTTGGAGAATCCCCCCACAAAAACGATCATCTGGATATCTTCCAGAGTCTCCCTGCCCGAAATCAGGTCGGTCATATGTACATCCTTTACATCAAATCCAGCCAGGTAAAGTGCATGGGCCATCTCGCGATCGCCATTGACACCTTTTTCCCTGATAATGGCCGCCCTGGTGCCGCTCTCTTTTCTCCTGTCAGGATCGATTCCCAGGCTTTCAAAAGTACCTTTGAAATCTCCTAAGAACAGATTAAGGGCATGTTTGGGATAGGAATTATAACGTTCCTTGGCCAGTTGAGCCTTGGTTTGTTCACGGTCGAGCAGGTAAGATGTCCTGAACCAAAGGTTGCGGTAATGATCAATATCCAGTTCAAATACTTTGTCTCTGGTCCGGAGCTGAATTTCACGTTCTTCAATGGGCCTTCCTATTACATGATGTTGGATTCCCTCTTTTTCCAGTAGTCCGGATATGGCAAAAGTATCTTTAACCTGTATGATCACACCCGGTTTTTCGCTAAATAATATGGGGATCGTATCACCGGGAATACCGTTGATATCAAGCTCCACACCTCCAGAGGTATTGGCATAACACATCTCCATAACAGTAGTGATCAGTCCGCCGGCCGATACATCGTGTCCGGCCAGGATCATCCTTTCTTCAATAAGTGACTGGAGCAGGTTGAACGCTCTTACAAAGTATTCCGGATCGGTAACCGTAGGTGCCTGGGAACCCAGCCTGGTATTGAATTGAGCAAAAGAGCTGCCGCCCAGTTTAAAATTATCTTTGGCCAGGTCCAGATAGATCAATCTGCTATCAGGATCGGGATTCATTACTGGTTCAACTATTTTTCCAATATCGGTTACTTCTCCTGCTGCTGAAATAATTACTGTTCCGGGTGCAAAAACCACCTGGTCCTTGTATTTCTGGGTCATGGAGAGTGAATCCTTACCTGTGGGAATATTAATTCCCAATTCAATTGCAAAATTGCTGGCGGCTTTGGCTGCACTATAGAGCCTGGCATCCTCTCCCTCATTATTGCAGGGCCACATCCAGTTTGCAGAGAGGGAAATACTCCTGATTTTGTCAGGCATAGGCGCCCATACCAGGTTGGTCAACGCCTCAGCGATGGAAAGAACACTCCCTGCCCCGGGATCTACCATGGCAGCAACGGGAGCATGACCAATTGAGGTGGCGTATCCTTTTCTTCCTCTGTAGTCAAGGGCCACAGCCCCCAGGTTATTTAAAGGCAATTGCAGAGGGCCGGCACATTGCTGGGTGGCAATCTTACCGGTTACCGAACGGTCCACCTTATTGGTCAGCCAGTCCTTACAGGCCACAGCTTCCAGCTGCATAACCCCTTCGAGATAGCGGGGAAGCTCCGATGCATCGTAGGAAAGCTCTTTGTATTTTGTGTCCAGCGACTTATCATTCATAATGGTTCTGGGAGGTTTCCCGAACATATGGGCCAGCTCCAGGTCCATGGGTTTTTCTCCAGTATTCTGACTCTCAAACACAAACCGGTGATCATCCGTAATCTCCCCAATAATGTATATGGGTGCCCGCTCCCGATTGGCAATTCTGACCAGCTCATCCACATCGCCTGGTTTCAAAATCAATCCCATGCGTTCCTGAGATTCATTGCCTATGATCTCTTTGGCCGAGAGGGTGGGATCTCCCACAGGTAGTTTATCCAGGTTGATTTTTCCACCAGTGGCTTCAACCAGTTCGGAGAGGCAGTTCAGATGTCCTCCAGCTCCGTGGTCGTGAATGCTGATAATGGGATTTTGCGTTGATTCGGCAAAGGCCCGGATGGCATTAAATACCCTTTTTTGCATCTCAGGGTTGGCTCGCTGTACTGCATTCAGTTCGATGGCATTCTCATACTCACCCGTAGCCACTGAGGATACAGCTCCCCCGCCCATTCCAATGCGGTAGTTATCCCCACCCAGGAGGACCACCACATCACCCTTTTGGGGGATATCCTTCTCGGCGTCGGCTCTTTTTCCGAATCCGATTCCCCCTGCCAACATGATTACTTTGTCGAATCCATATTTTTTATTGTCTTCTCCATGTTCAAATGTGAGAAGACTACCACAGATCAGGGGCTGCCCAAATTTATTTCCAAAATCGCTGGCCCCGTTGGATGCTTTAATCAGAATCTCCTTGGGGGTCTGGTAGAGCCAGGGCCTTTCGGGTAACGCATCCTGCCAGCTACGGTCCTTATCCAACCTGGGGTAAGAGGTCATGTATACGGCAGTTCCCGCCATGGGAATAGCGGCCTTCCCACCTGCAATTCGGTCCCTGATCTCACCCCCGGTCCCAGTGGCTGCTCCATTAAAAGGTTCTACGGTAGTTGGGAAGTTGTGGGTTTCCGCTTTTAGCGATAAGACGGTTTCAATATCAGAGATTTTAAAAAATGATGAACTGTTTTGGGACATGGGAGCAAACTGTTCGATCACCGGGCCCTGGACAAATGAGCAATTGTCCTTATAGGCAGAAACCACATAATTGGGATTGGTTTTGGTGGTTTCCTTAATCAGCTGAAAGAGAGAGGATTCCTTCTCTTTCCCGTCAATGATAAAGGCTCCATTAAATATTTTATGACGGCAATGTTCCGAATTTACCTGTGAAAAGCCGAATACTTCACTATCGGTTAATTTTCTTCCGATCTGTTCACTTACATCGTCCAGATAGGCAATTTCATCGGGATTAAGCGCCAGTCCTTCTTGCTCATTGTAGGCTGCTATATCGGTAATTTCAAGGATGGGTTCGGGTGAACGATCAATGTGAAAAAGCTGCTGGTCAAGTCCCTTATACATGGCCTGCAACATAGAATCGAAACCGGCATCTTTCCCGCCGGTCATAAAAAATTCCTCTATCCTCAGAATCCCTGAGATGCCCATATTTTCGGTAATCTCCACCGCATTGGTGCTCCAGGGAGTAATCATCTCTTTTCTGGGGCCCACAAAAAAACCATCAATGCTTTCCTGATCCAGACAGGTGGCCTTGTTAAACAACCACTCAAGTTTCTCTTTGGTAGTAGAATTGAGTGGGGAGGGAACCTCCAGGGCAATGATTTTATGGTCGGGGACCTGAAAAAAATGGATCATGAAAATACCTGTTATATGAACACCTAAAAGATGCAGCAAAGATAAAGGTAATGTTTGATTATGGCCCTGCCGGAAACCTGGAATGAATAAAGACTTTTTTAACATGTTGCGAGAAATCAATATATTTATGAAAACTAAATCACCCTGATTATGATCCAGAAGAATTTTATTCAATTGTATGAGAATAGTTTTTCTCAAAACTGGGACCTTCCTGCACTCTCGGATTACACCAGTGAAATAAGCTATACCTATGGCGAAATGGCCCATCAAATTGCCCGCCTGCATCTGCTTTATGAGGCTGCGGGGGTGAAGAAAGGGGATAAAGTAGCCGTATTTGGAAAGAACTCTTCCAACTGGTGTGTGGGATTTATGAGTATTGTGACCTATGGTGGGGTGGCTGTGCCGGTGCTGGCTGATTTCAAACCGGGAGATGCTCAAACCATTATTAGCCACTCAGATGCGGTGATGTTGCTGGTGGACAACTCTACCATGCAGTCACTGTCGGAGACGGAGATGGGGGCCGTGAAGGTCATTCTTTCCCTGGACGATTGGGGAATTCTCTCTGCCAAACCACTTGCTGCCTTAAAGAAGGCACACAAGGGACTGGATCAACTGTTCGATAAAAAGTTTGCAGAAGGTTTTGGACCCGAACAGGTGAAGTATGCAGAAGTGGACAATAGCGAGATAGTTGAAATAAATTACACGTCGGGTACCACTGGATTTAGTAAAGGGGTCATGCTTTCGGCCAATAGCCTGGCAGGAAATGTGGATTTTGCAATGAGGTCTATCGAATTACATCCTGGAGAAAAGATGCTGGCCCTGCTACCTCTGGCTCATTGCTACGGTTGTGCTTTCGATTTTCTCTTTCCTATGGCAGTGGGGGTGCATGTAACCATCCTGGGTAAATTACCAGCCACTCCTGTGATCATCAAAGCATTTTCAGATGTGAGGCCCCATCTAATCCTGTTTGTTCCCATTTTTTTTGAAAAGATTTATAAGAAGAAGCTGTTACCTGTCTTGCAAAAAGGGACTGTAAAGGTGCTCACTAAAATTCCGGGTCTAAGCGGTCTCATCTACGGAAAAATGCGAAAATCATTGGTAGAAACATTTGGAGGTCGATTCAGGGAGGCGGTACTGGGTGGAGCTGCACTGGGTGCCGAGGTGGAAGACTTTTTAACCAGGATCAAATTCCCGTTTACCATCGGATATGGAATGACCGAATGCGGACCTTTAATGTCCTATGAAGGATTTGCAACCACCCGTAAGGGGTCCAGCGGAAAGATCCTGGATATTATGGAACTGAAGATCGATTCGGACGAACCTTATACTATTCCGGGTGAAATCCTTGTGAAAGGAGAGAATCTGATGGAGGGATATTACAAAAATGAGGAGGCCACAAAAGCTACCATAGATGAAGAAGGGTGGCTGCATACCGGCGACCTGGGAGTGACCGATAAAGATGGATTTATATACATTAAGGGCCGAAGTAAGAGTATGTTGCTGGGTCCGTCGGGACAGAATATCTATCCCGAAGAGATCGAATCGAAGCTTTGCAACCTTCCTTATATAGCCGAAGCCGTTGTTTTGATGAACAGCATCCATCGGCTGGAGGCCCTGGTCTACCCAGATTCGGATCAGGTAAAAGTCGACGGTGTGGAGGCTGAGCTGGCGATAAAAATGGAGGAAAACCGGAAGGTGATAAACCAGCAACTGGCTGCCTATGAAACCTTATTGAAGATCCATATTCAGGAAACGGAATTTCAGAAAACTCCAAAACGAAGCATCAAGAAATTCCTTTACAAACTGGAGAATTAAGTCTTCCAATAAGAGGAGTAATTCTGTTAATACGTAGAGTGGTTCGGTTAATAAGAGGTACCCTTATAAACCCGTGATTGAGCAGGAGGGACCACATAACCCGAGTAATTGAGTTGGCCGGGCCAGTTTGAACTTACAGTAGCATCAGCTCTGCCGTCGGAAAATACGGTCATGCGAATATCATAATTTCCAAGGGTGGACCTGAGGTTATAACTCACATTGTAGGCTTTGCTTTTCTCATTATAGGTGAATTTGTAATTTGAAACCGGACCCTCTGCAGTAATGCCACCCACTCCGTTCATTCCAACGTAGGAATTGGAACCTATCTGTATCACACCGGTGATGGAGTCAGATGCTATAAAATTAATGGTTGAGCTCACCTGTACCTGCGTTCCTTTACTATCTCTCAGCCGGTCAGCTTCCAGTACAAACCGTTGATACTCTATCATCAGGGCAACAACCTGAGCTTTCATTTCAGCATCTTTGGCCTCCTGTTCTTTCCTTAACTCTTTTTCAAGCTTCTTTTTCTCCTTTTTGGTGAGTTCCTGTTCCTGCGAGTATGCTGTCATAGCAATAAGCAAGGCAGCCATAATTGTGATTACTTTTTTCATTATGTCAACTCTTTAAATGATATATTTGGATAATAAACAATTCTATAGGTGCAATGTTTAAGCTCACATTTGTAAACTTAGTGAACTAATTCTTAAAACCATGTATTGGAAATCATTTCTCCCACTGATTATAGCACTGAGTGTTAGCATACCTGTTCATTCACAGGTTAAAGCCGATACCCTGTACAAAAACAGCATAAAGTTAAACACAGTCGCCCTCGCAGTAAATAATGTCTCACTGTTATACGAAAGAAAATTGAATCCCCACTGGTCTGTATTGATGGGTGCCGGGTACAGATGGGGAGGGGATATTCCCAAGGTGTTTGGATTGGGGGATGTAATCATAAATAGTTCAACCAAGGGGCTTCGTGGATTCAGTGTTACACCTGAAGTGAGATATTATTTCAATTACTGTGGATGCGGAGGCCCACAGACCGGATTCTACGCCGGAGCATACGGGCGATTCACAAAGTTTAATGGTGATTTGACATTTAATTTCTGGAATGGATCGGAATATGTGGATGCGGGGGTATTTGGAAATTTGAGGGAATTTGGGATCGGAATCCAGCTGGGGTATCAATTTGTGTTCAAAAAGCGGTTTGTGGTTGATCTGATGTTTGCGGGTCCTCGTACTTCTCAGAATAAGTTAAAAATGAAAATAGAATCGAGGCACGCTGAAGATCTGATTCCGATTATTGAAGAGGAAATCAATAAGCGACTGGAATGGTTGGGTAGGGATCCCATATCTATTGATCCGAATCCTGAGATGGAGGTTAATTTTAACTTTACAAACTTCAGGTATGGCTTAGGATTCGGGTATCGATTCTAAATCGGCAGGCATGGCTAATTCATTCCCCTGATTATTGCACCAAACTCTTTTTCAAAGGCCCGGGCCAGGTTCATCATTGTTTTATCGATCTGCTTATCCGTCAGCGTTTTGTTCTCATCCAACAGAGTGAATGAGAGGGCATAGGACTTTTTACCCCTTTCGATCTTCTCTCCATCGTATACATCGAACAGCGTTACATTCTTCAGGAGTTTTCGCTCTGTCTTAAATGCCAGTGAACGAAGCGACTCAAAGGTCGTCTGTTTATCCAGCATTAGCGAAAAGTCCCGCAATACCACCTGGAACCTTGGGAGTGGAGTGAAGAGTATCCTGTAATTGGTCAGCGCTTTTAAGATCCTATCCCAGTTAAACTCGGCAGCAAACACTGGCTGATCGATATGGAATTGCTTCAGCAGTTTGGAGGAAACTGGTCCAAATTCCACGAGTGATTTGCCATTTAGTAGATAACCTTGTCCTTCTGAGAAATCCCGGTTGATCGAACTTGCTGTTTCAAGGGACAAAGGGTTGATCCCAAGCTTTACAAGTACACTCTCCACATGGCTTTTTAATAGATAAAAGGAGGATGCTCCGGGCTTTTGCACCCAGTTCCCAGGTTGCGAATTTCCCGATATGAAAATGCCCATATGGAGCTGTTCATCAAATCTTTCTACCGTCTTCTCATTAGTAGAATCAGGATCCTGATAATAACAGTTCCCAAATTCATAGAGTTTCAGGTCTGGACTCTTCCGGTTGATGTTATAGGCAACGGCCTCCAAACCACCATAAAGCAGGTTCTTACGCATCAGACCCAAGTCCTGGCTCAAGGGATTAAAGAGCCTGACAGCCTCCGGATCCTGTTTCTCCTCCGTATCATAGTAGGCAGCACGGGTGAGTGAATTGGATTTCATCTCATAGAAGCCGTTGGCTGTGAGCAGATCCGAAGTCATATTGATGATCTTCTCCTTATCGGGTTTCACCGAGTAGGAGAGGGTGGATCTTAATCCTGATCCAATCTCAACCCGGTTAAATCCATAGATACGGAGAATCTCCTCAATCACATCTGCTTCGCGCTGTACATCCACACGGAAGGGAGGCACATGCAGCACCATACCAAGTTCATCTTCGTGTTCTACTTTAATCTCCAGCGATTGGAGAATTGAGCGTACAGTGGCTGGTTCAATTGGGTTTCCAATCAGGCGGTTTACATGTGCAAAGCTGATCTCCACCCTGAAATCTTCAACTGGTTCGGGATATACATCAATTACTTCTGATGAGATGGTTCCACCAGCTATCTCTTTGATGAGCATGGCAGCCCGTTTAAGTGCCCATACCGTCATATTTGGATCGGAGCCACGTTCAAATCTGAAGGAGGCATCGGTATTCAGAATGTGGTGTTTGGCAGTCTTCCTCACATAGACAGGATCGAAACAGGCCGATTCGAGAAAGATATCCCTGGTAGATTCAGATACTCCTGATTTAATTCCTCCAAATACACCTGCGATACACATGCCCTCTTCTGCATTGCAAATCATCAGATCGGTACCCAGTAGTTTGCGCTCCTGTTCATCCAGGGTGACAAATGGGGTGCCCTCAGGCATGGTTTTTACAATTACTCTATTTCCGGCAATCTCAGCAGCATCAAAAGCATGAAGGGGTTGTCCCGACTCTTGCAGAACGAAATTGGTAATATCGACCACATTGTTAATGGGCGTTAATCCAACAGACCTTAGTCTGTTTTGGAGCCACTGGGGACTCTCAGTTATAGATATACCTTTTATAGTCAGGCCTGAATAGCGTTTGCATCCTGCCTTCTCCTCTATCTCAATGGGTATGGTTAATTCGTTGTTGTCAGTTTTAAACTCATCCAGGGAGGGTTTGGAGAGTTCAATAGTTCCACTCTGTTTCAGGTAGGCTACCAGGTCACGGGCCACTCCCAGGTGAGAAGCTCCATCGATCCGGTTTGGAGTAAGTCCGATTTCAAATACCTGATCTGTCTCCACCTTAAAATAGTCTGCAGCCGGACTGCCCGGGAGAGCGGCTGGATCCAGGACCATGATCCCTTCGTGTGAGGTGCCCAATCCCAGTTCATCTTCGGCACATATCATGCCCAGTGAAAGTTCACCTCTGATTTTTGTTTTCTTAATGGTAAAACCAGTCTCATCGGGGTAGAGTGTTGCACCTACAGTGGCTACTGGTACTTTTTGTCCGGCTGCCACATTGGGCGCTCCACATACGATTTGCACGGGTTCACCGGCTCCAATATCCACAGAGGTGACTGAAAGTTTGTCGGCATTGGGGTGTTTCTCACAGGTAAGTACCTCTCCAATGACCACCCCGTCCAGTCCGCCTTTCACCGATTGAAAGGTTTCAAGACCTTCCACTTCAAGTCCTATGTTGGTGAGGATATCACTAACCTGTTCGGTAGGTAAATCTACAGGTATATATTGTTTGAGCCAGTTAAAGGATATTTTCATGGGTGCAAAAGTAGTGCATTTCAATCAGAGTAAAAAGACAGAAATCGCAAGTTTATCCAGAAGGAGAAAGATGTGATACCACCCTTTGGAAGAGGATGGTTTGCACAGCAGGATAGGTCAGCGATTGAGGGAGCTTATGAGATAAAAGGAGTTCCTCAATTTCGAACTCCTTCTGGGGCTCCAATTCATGCACAGTTACATAGTAGAGTCTTCCGAATTCTACCCTGTTTCCCACAGTCACCTCATAATCACAAATCACCTCCATAGAGGAGCTGACCACACCAGCCTCTTCAAAGAGTTCCCTTACTGCTGCACGGTCGGCCGATTCATCTGGTTCTATATGTCCGGCTGGCATCTCCCAGCTCTTCCTGTCGCGATGCCGCACAAAGATCCATTTGTCCTGGTACCGTGCTCCCATCACCACATAAGTCAGCTTCTGATCTTCCAGTAAACCTGATTCAATAAGCCGGGTGGTGACTTGTCCCATGGATGAAGATTAGAGGAAGTCGCTGGCTATCCAGTAGAGATCTACTCTCTCTCCACCCCTGAAAACTGTGATCTTATGTCTTGCTGTAGATCCTGCTTCTGCCAGTTGCTTAAAAACTTTAATCACACTGTCCATATTCTCTATAACAATGTTATCCACCGAAAGGATAATATCTCCACCCAGCAGTATCTCATCCTCATCAATAATGACTTTTCTGAACCCTCCCTGGATTCCGGAGACTCCGGCCGGACTGTTCTTGACCACATGCTGCACCAGCCAGCCCGATCGTTGAGGCACGTTCAGTATCACAGCCAGTTCCTCGGGCAGAAGTACCGCATCAATGCCAAAATATTTGCTTCCCTTGGAGCTTAAAAGGCTTTGAGCAATCTCTGAAGTAGCAGCAAAACCTATTCCTTCAAAGCCCCCCGACCTGCTCAGGATGGAGCTCACAATGCCTATCACTTCACCCCTGTAATTGAACATGGGTCCGCCCGAATTACCAGTATTGATGGCAGCATCGGTCTGGAAAAATTCAAGGATTTTGCCTTCAAAGGTCTTGTTCTCCTCAGAATGCCGCCCACTGATTACTCCTCTTGAAAGTGAATAGGTAAGTCCCATGGGTGCACCAATGACAAATACTTCCTCTCCAATGCGTGTATCGTCAGATACTCCCATGGTGGCTAACTGTGGATTTTTAAGGGGTTTTAAGAGCTGAATTACGGCCACATCAGCCGTTTTAGATATGCGAACAGTCTTAGCCGGAACCGCCTGTCCATCAAATAGCTGAACCATAATCTCCTCTGCATTCCCAACCACATGGGCTGCGGTAAGTACCATGTCATTTCTGATCAATACACCTGATCCCAGTCCCATGCTCGATGTAAATGTTCTCGGATCACCCGCACCCGTATTAACAGTCTCGGCTGTATAGATGGTTACCACCGAATTTTTAACTTCATCAAATAGATCGGCCAGGTCCTGTGCCGGGATTTGTAGTACAAAGGTTGCTGCCAGAGCTACCAATAGAAACTTCTTCATTTTCTGTTTTCTTAAAGTAAATATGGTTATCAATACTCAAAACATTTAGTACCTACAAAATGTTCGGAGAATGAAATTAGAATAAAAAATTCAGATCTCATGGAATTTAAATAATTTAGTGGCCTTAAACGGATCTAATGAATCAAACTCCCCTTATATTAATTACCAACGATGATGGTATAGAAGCGAATGGTTTTAAAGCCCTGATTTCGGTAGCCCGGGAATTTGGCGATGTGGTGGCCATATCATCTCAGATTCCCATGTCGGGGATGTCCCATGCCATCACCATCAAAGTCCCGCTCAGGGTAAAGTTGGTGGAAGAGTCTCCGGGAATAAAGAGATACCTGACCAATGGCACCCCTGTGGATGGTGTGAAGCTGGCATTTAACAGCCTGATGGAGCGAAAGCCCGACCTGTTGATCTCCGGAATTAATCATGGAAGCAACTCCTCCTCCAGTGTACTCTACTCGGGGACCATGGCAGCAGCCATGGAAGGAGCAATAAACCACATCCCATCCGTTGGTTTTTCCCTGCTGGATTATCGCCCACAGGCCGATTTTACAGCCTCGGGTCAGATAGCCAGAGGTGTGATTGGTAAAGTATTGAAAGAGGGATTGCCAGATGGAATCTGTTTAAATGTCAACATTCCGGCTGTTAAGGTTAAAGAAATCAAGGGAGTAAAGATTTGTAAACAGGCCAATGGATACTGGAAGGAGGAGTTTGAGAAGCGAACCGATCCCATGGGCCATGAATATTACTGGCTTACGGGATTCTTTCACAACAGAGAGCCCGATGGAGGGGGAGAGGAAACCGATGAGAAGGCGCTTAAGGAACACTATGTTTCCATAGTGCCCATCGATACAGACCTGACTGCACACCACTATCTGCAGCAACTGAAATCATTCGAACTTCCACTTGGGTAAAATGAAAGTCAATAAGCGATTTGATAACATGTGGTGGGGGCTCGTTCCGGGAATCATCCTCCCTATGACTTTCCTGATAATATTTTGGGCTGTAAAATTCGATGGAGGACTATTCGATTTCCTGGCAGAGTTTCAACATTCGAGACTCCTGTCAAAAATAATAAGTCTGTCGGCCATTCCCAATCTACTGCTCTTTTTCCTATTTATATGGACAGACCGGACATTTTCATCCAGAGGGGTTATATTTGCAACACTGGTGCTTGCATTTCTGATGTTGGTCCTTAAATTTGCCTGAGATAGCATGAAGTATTTTCTGATAGCAGGGGAAGCCTCCGGTGACCTACACGCCTCAAACCTGATGAAGCAGTTGAAAAAGCAGGATCCCAATGCCGAATTCCGGTTTATGGGGGGTGATCTGATGCAGGAGGTGGCGGACGGTTTTGTGATGCACTACAGGGAGACCAGTTATATGCTGATCGATGCTTTGCTGCATCTGCGAAAGATCTTCCGGAATATGAGGAAAATGAAGGATCTTATGGGTGAATGGCAGCCCGATCTCTTTATTCCGGTTGACTATGCGGGATTTAATTTTAGAATGGCCCGGTTTGCCCGATCTCAGGACATTAAAGTATTTTACTATATCTCTCCAAAAGTTTGGGCCTGGCAGGAATGGCGGGTTAAAAAAATAAAGAAGTATACAGATCAGGTTTTCTCCATACTGCCATTTGAAGTGGACTATTTTAAGCGTTTCGATATACATGTGGAGTATTTTGGAAATACACTTGTGGACGAAATTGCCAGATTCAGGGGCAAGTTTGAAGGAAGCGATAGTTGGAAAAAGAGACATGGGATTGACCAGAAACCACTGGTGGCTCTGCTGGCAGGTTCGAGAAAACGAGAGATTGAGACCACCCTTCCTCCCATGGTAAAACTGGCAGGTGAACATCCTGAATATCAGTTTGTGGTGGCAGGCGCTCCCTCCATAGACCCTTCATTATATGACGAGTCACTGAAAGGTACCGACGTGAAAATTGTCTTTGGAGAGACCTACCCATTGCTGGAATCCTCATTTGCCGGACTTATTACTTCTGGTACAGCCACCCTTGAAGCCGGCCTTTTCAATCTACCCCAGGCAGTGCTTTACCGGACCAGCGCTCTGGGTTATCGCATTGTAAAACCGCTAATAAAGATTAATTTTATCAGCCTTGTAAATCTGATTTATGGAAAACAGCTTGTGGTTGAGATTATACAGAAGGATCTGTATGGACGCTCGGCCGTTGAGCTATCAAAGATTCTGGGCGACAAGGAGTACAGGGAGAGAATGTTGAAAGGGTATGAAGCCATTGGGGCCGATCTTGGTACTCCCGGAGTTTCAGAGCGAATTGGAAAACGAATAATTGAATTGTTAAAAGAACCTGGTGAATGAGGCGGATTTTTACTTTAATATGGATTGCCATTGGATGGATCGGGGTGAATGCACAGCCAGTGAGTGTTGGATTGTTCCATAACCAGCTGGTTAATGCTGCTGTGGTCTACTGTATGGAGGGAAGTTATCAGCTACTGGTGGATGGTTCGGAAGTAACCAGGATGGATGCTGGTGGAGTCCTCTACCTTACCCAGGAAAAAAACGGAGTGAAAGTGCTTGATGCCAGCACCGATTTCGGGCATGCCAGTCTCATCGAGTTCAACGCACTCACCCTTGAATCGGTATTTCAAATCAGACCCATGGACCCTGAGTTGGAGACCCGGCCCTATGATGACGATCTGGTTGTGTTTACCAGCGATAGTTGCATGACCCTGGTGAACCGGGTTGATTTTGACAAATACCTGGCCGGTGTGGTAGAATCTGAAGTAGGTCCGAAGGCAGAAACGGAGTTTTACAAAGCACAGTCTATTCTTTTCAGGACCTTTGCCATGAAGAACCTGGACCGGCACCAGGATGAAAGGTATTCCCTTTGTGACGGGATACACTGTCAATCCTACCATGGAAAAAGCAGAATGAACCCCATGATCCTTGAGTCCATTCTGGAGACCACCGGTTTGGTGTTAGCCGATTTTAACTATAAACTGATTTCAGCCGTATATCATACCAACAGTGGAGGACAGACACAGCGGGCATCCAGTGTATGGATGAACGAAGTGGATTACTTACAATCAGTAGTGGATCCCTATTCGCTTCATCAGCCCCATGCCAAATGGCGCGATACCATCTCTTTTGAGGATTGGAAGAATTATCTGCTGGACAATGGAATGAAATCGGTGACTAAGATTCCTGAAGAGATTATCTATGTGGAACAGATGCGGCGAAGAGAAAACTTTATCCTCGACAAAGATTCCATTCGAATGACTAAAATCAGTGAGGACTGGGGATTTGAGTCTTCGTTTTTTGATATGTTTCCCGATGGGGATTCGGTCCTTGTGTGGGGAAAAGGTTATGGCCATGGAGTGGGGATGAGTCAGGAAGGGGCCCTGAAGATGGCACGGGATTTTTTCAGTTATCAGGATATCCTCCAATTCTATTTCTTTGATGTACGATTGATGGATTTCAGAGATCTGCCGGCATCCAGTATAACCCAGGTAGATTTTAAGTATTAAGGTGTGAATAGCCATGTGGTCGCAATTTAGCAAAGAGATTAGTGGATTTTTCAGCAGCCTGACGGGTTATGTGGTCATTGTTGTGTTTCTTCTGCTCAATACTCTTTTTATGTGGATCGTACCCGGACAATTCAATGTGATTGAAAACGGATATGCCACATTGGATACCCTGTTTGCCATTGCTCCATGGGTATTCCTGTTTCTTGTACCGGCCATCACCATGCGCATGATCTCCGAGGAGAAACGAATGGGGACACTGGATTTACTCAATACCCGGCCAGTTTCAGAGCTTCAGATTATTCTTGCCAAGTTTCTGGCCTCATGGGCCCTGGTGCTTTTCTCCTTACTCCCCACACTGGTCTATTTCTGGTCGGTGGCCCGACTGGGCAGTCCGCCTGGCAATATGGACATTGGAGGTGCCTGGGGATCTTACATTGGGTTGTTGTTTTTGGGAGGAATCTATGCGGCCATAGGAATCTTTGCTTCATCACTTACTAGTAACCAGATAGTCGCTTTTATCATAGCAGTATTTCTTTCGTTTATGATGTACCTGGGATTTGAGTTCCTAAGTGGTCTGGCCCAATCGGGCTCAATCGCTTTACTGGTCTCAAGACTGGGTATCAGTCTCCATTATAACTCCATTAGCAGGGGGGTGATCGATTCCAGGGACCTGCTCTATTTTGCAGGCGTTATGGTGCTGTTTATTATGGGTACCAGAACCGTGCTACAAAGCAGTAAATGGTAGAAGAGAATGGATAAGAAACAACTTAAAAGGCGCCATTTATTTCAGCTGGTCCTCACCCTGGTCCTGGTTCTTTTACTGGGATTGCTGTCGGGTATGAAATTTTTCAGAATCGATCTGACCTCAGAAAAGCGCTATACCCTTTCCAAATCGTCAAAGCAGTTACTTCGAAGTCTGGATGAACCTGTATTTGCCAGGATCTATCTGGACGGAGACCTGCCGGCAGAATTCGTGAACTTCCGAAAGTCTATTCATGAGCTCATGGATGAATTCAGGGCTTACGGTGGAGACAAACTGCAGTATGAGTTTGTCAATCTTTACGACGAAACGGATGAAGCCATCCGCAACCGCATGATTGGTGAGTTGTACCAAAAGGGACTTAATGTGACCAACATCCAGTTTAACGACGGGGAGGGAGGGGCCTCTACCAAACATATTTTTCCGGGAGCCATGATCAGTTACAAAGGATTTGAGATCCCGGTGAACCTTTTAAAGAATAATCCATCACTTCCCCACGAGCAGAATCTGAATAACTCTATTCAGACCCTCGAGTATGAGTTTATGAGGGCCATACATAGCCTGACCCTGGAGGAGATTCCCAACATTGCTTTTATTGAAGGACATGGAGAACTGGATTCTCTTCAGACACACAGTCTGATGGATGAATTAAAAAACTTCTTCCAGGTAGACAGGGGCTATATACATGGAAATGTGGAGGCCCTGAAAAATTACCAGGCCTTGATCATCGCTAAGCCCATGCAACCATTCAGTGAGGCCGACAAGTTTGCCATTGACCAGTACATTATGCAGGGGGGAAGGGTGCTCTTCTTCCTGGATCCGGTTCATCCCTTTGCCGACAGCCTATCGGTCGGAACCACAGTGGCCCTGGCCAACCAGGTGGGATTGGAGGATCTCCTGTTTAAATACGGAATCCGCATCAATTACAACCTGGTAGCCGATCTACAGTGTAACCTGGTCCCTGTAAATACAGCACCTGCCGGTGAGCAGGCCAACTTCACCATGGTACCCTGGGTTTACCATCCTCTGTTGGCGGGACCATCCACCCATCCTGTAACACGCGGACTCAACTATGTGAAGAGCGAATTTGCCTCCAGCATCGACACCATTGATGATGGGAACCGGCAGGCCTCAAAGACCGTGTTGCTGGCCACTTCACCCGCCAGCCGGACAAGAGATGTCCCTATCTACATTAGCATGGAAGAGGTAACCCGGCAGCCCGATCCAGCGCTCTATTCCTCTTCCCACCTAATTGTGGGAGTTCTTCTGGAGGGAGAGTTTGAGTCATTTTACAAAAATTACCCCAAGCCCAACGGGGTCTATCCACCCGATTATCAGGTGTTGCCCAGAAGCGAGGCCGCCTCCATTTTTGTGCTTACCGATGGAGATATTATTGCCAACGAAGTGCAGTTTGAACAGGGTGCATACAGAGCCCAGCGCCTTGGTTACGACAGGTATACAAGGCAGACATTTGGAAACATGGAGTTTGTGATGAATGTGATAAACTACATGACCGACGACACCGGCATCATGGAGCTTCGTTCCCGGGAGTTTAAACTGCGACTGCTAAACAGCGATTTGATCAATCAAAAGAGCCAGGTACTAAAATGGAAGTTAATCAACACCCTGCTCCCCCTTCTACTGGTCCTCCTTTCCGGACTGGCCATCCACTATATAAGGAGGAGGAGGTATACGTGAGGAGGTTGATCGCAATGATTGCACATAGAAAGAATTGAATTCTGGGTAGAATGCTCAATGGTAGTCGAATGAGATTTATTTGCATTTTGATTATCAACATCTTATCTTTGTATTAACATGCTTACCCCGCTTCCCATTTGAACAGCGCGCTCAGGGTAAGCTTTTTTTTTCCTTCAGTGACTAAAGTACCATATACCAAACCAGCGTTAACTTATAAAGCCCAATTATCTCAACTAAAAGAGAGAGGGTTAAGAATTGAAGATGAGGGTTCTTTCCTTGATATCCTTGAAAAGAAGAGTTATTACCGTCTAAGTGGCTACTGGTACCCCCTTCTTGCTGACAAAGCAAATCATACTTTCAAGAAAGGTGCGAGATTTGAAGATGCATATAGTATGTATTGTTTTGATAGGGACTTGCGTCAGTTGATTGTTAAGGAACTAGAGAAGGTTGAAATAGCTGTTAGGGCAAAAATGATATATATCTTTTCACACCAGTTTGACCCATTCTGGTATACCCGCACTGAAAATTTCAAAAAATCTATTATTCATAACGATACACTCGAAAAGATAAGAACCGAATTTCGACGCAGTGATGCTCAATTTATTCAAGCATTTAGGAAGAAGTACAACAATGTACTTCCTCCATCGTGGACTGCATTTGAAGTAATATCCTTTGGTGCGATTTCAAAACTATTCTCAAACGCTAAGCCAGGGAGGAGTAAACGGCTCATTGCTGATTATTTCGGTTTAGATGATAGGACTTTTAGTTCATGGTTGCATGGTTTTGTATATGTTCGTAATGTTTGCGCCCATCATTCAAGATTGTGGAATAGG
>Ga0164315_10000161_pt1 | contig 40841 bp, 24 predicted proteins | sample GuaBasSedimGuay6_FD_113737 | JGI IMG/M metagenome (GOLD analysis project Ga0164315, IMG submission 113737) | Subseafloor sediment microbial communities from Guaymas Basin, Gulf of California, Mexico - Guay6, Core 4569-2, 0-3 cm | ecosystem: Environmental > Aquatic > Marine > Hydrothermal vents... | reverse complement strand
AAACAGAGCCTTTAATGAAGAAGATGGATGGGACAGGGGAACTCTTGCATTGTACGAAATACTTGCACAGGATTTTCTTTACAGCAACCCGATGAATTTGATTGTTTTTACAGACAACCACGACGGGGATCGGTTTTACACTAAAATGCAGGAAGATATCCGTAAGTTCAAATTGGGGATGACATTTGTGATGACCATAAGAGGAATACCACAAATATATTATGGTGGCGAAATCCTGATGACCGGTAACGAACACGATGGCCATGGCTATATCCGGGAAGACTTTCCGGGAGGATGGCCGGGTGATAAAGTGAATGTATTTGAACAAGTGGGGCTGGAACCTGAGCAACTGGATGCTTTTAATTTTACACGAAGACTGCTGAACTGGAGAAAGAATAACAAGGCTGTTCAATCAGGCGAGTTTACCCAATACATTCCTGAAAACGGAGTGTACGTTTATTTCAGGCATACGGATGATGAAGCAGTGATGGTTTTGCTGAACAACACGGAAGAAGAAAGCAAGGTGGATTTATCACGGTTTGCCGAAAATCTGAAAGGTTATACGGCCGGAAGAAGTGTTTTAAGCAGAACCATGTTTGAAAAACTTGATTACATCACTGTGCCGGCAAAATCACCGATGATTGTGGAATTGATGAAATAAAGACCCCGGGTATAATGATGCGCACTACATTTTTATTACTAATCCTCTTCGTATTTATTCATGTGCAAGCTCAGATTGCCTGGCTGGACCCTCCCGACCCGTCACCAACCGACACAGTGACGCTGACGTACAATGCCAATGAAGGAAACAGAGCGTTGGCAGATTACGACGGGACCGTTTATCTGCACACCGGTGTAATCACACAAAAAAGTATTGATGGCGGCGACTGGAAGCATGTTGTAGGAACTTGGGGTAAAGATGACCCCAGGGTAAAGATGACTCCAATTGATAATGGATTGCATCAATTTACGTTTGTTATAAAGGATTTTTATGGTTTAAGTTCTGATGAAATCCCGCAGCAACTGGCGTTTGTATTTCGAAGTGTTGACGGTTCAAAAGTGGGAAAAACAAAAACCAATGAAGATATTTTCCTGAATGTAAACGGGTATAAACCACCTGAAAGGGCACCGGCTAAATATCTGTTCAATCTAAGAAAATATGTATCGCATGAGATAAGTAATAACACCTTATTTGTACACACAGATTATGGTCTGACGCAGGTAATACCTTATACCAATCGCATTGTTGAAGTTAAAAATTTCAGAAGCAATGAACCCGAACAAGATTCTTCAGTGGCGGCTATATTAGTTCCGCATGAAATTGAGTTTGCTTTAAAAGAAGACAGCAATACCCTTAAATTGATTACCGATAGTCTGGAAGTTGTTATGAACAAAACCCCCTTCCGTCTTTCTTTTATTTTTGATGGCGATACTATATTGCAGGAAGAACGCGGGTTTTTTAGCCGGACAGATAACGATGGCCTGCGATTCAGATTGGGTAGTGGTGAAAAGATATACGGATTGGGAGAGCGGGCCAATGCTTTTAATCTTGCAGGAGTGAGGTATAACTTATACAACCGACCCAAATACGGCTATGAGATCGGCGCCCAAAATTTGAATTATTCCATTCCGCTTATTGTTTCATCTAAAAAATACTTATTATTTTTCGATAACCCCCAAAAAGGTTATGCTGATATTGGCGAAACGGAAGCTGGTATTCTGGAGTGGGGCGCTATTGGCGGACTGATGAAATATTTTGTGATTGCCGGAAACGATTATAAAAGTATTACAAAAGACTATGCCGGTTTAACCGGTTACCAGCCGTTACCGCCTCTTTGGGCATTAGGTAACCTGCAATCGCGGATGGCTTACCGTACGCAATATGAAACAGATTCGATTGTAGCCCTGATGTTAAAGAAAGATTTTCCGCTGGATGCAGTGATTCTCGATTTTTACTGGTTTGGCGACAGCATTCTGGGAACTCTCGGAAGGCTCAAATGGTACAAACCTAACTGGCCGGATCCTGAAGGAATGATTAAAAAGTTTAGAAAAGAAGGCGTAAAAACCATTCTTATCACCGAACCATATATTTTAGATTCGCTTAAAAATTTCAGGATAGCAGCAGAGAAGGGAATCCTGGCAACTGACAGCTTCGGGAATCCATACATCAACTACGAATTCTATTTTGGGAATGGCGGGCTGATTGATATGTTCAAACCGGCAGCATGGGAGTGGTTCTGGGCACAGTATAAAAAGCAGATCGAAATAGGAGTGGCCGGCTGGTGGGGCGATTTGGGCGAACCCGAAAGCCATCCTTCAGACATATATCATGTAAATGGCAAAGCGGACGAAGTACACAATATTTACGGACACTACTGGCACAAATTCCTGTATGAAAAATACCGGGAAGAATATCCCAATACAAGACTATTCAATTTAAACAGGGCAGGTTATGCCGGTTCGCAGCGATACGCTGTTTACCCGTGGACTGGCGATGTGTCGCGAAGTTGGGGTGGTTTGCAGGCACAATTGCCCCTGATGCTGCACATGAGCCTGAGTGGATTGCCATTCATCCATTCCGATGCCGGAGGTTTTGCACAAGGCACGAAAGATGAAGAGTTGTACACGCGTTGGCTGCAAATGGCCTGTTTTTCACCCATCCTGCGCCCGCATGGCTCGGATATTCCGTCTGAACCGGTTTATTTTAGTGACACCACGCAGCAGATTGTGCGCGATTTTATAAAACTGCGCTACAGCTTATTGCCTTACATTTATACGCTCACTTACCTGGCAAGTATCGAAGGAGAACCGATAGTAAGGCCCTTATTCTATGAATTCCCCGACGATACCGCAACTTATTCTGTTGGTGACGAATACATGTTCGGAGAAAATTTGCTGGTAGCGCCGGTTCTTGAGCATGGCCAGAAAAAAAGGAAAGTTTATTTACCGGACGGAACGGTATGGTACGACTTCTGGCATCACTTTCGTTACGATGGCGGGCAATGGATCGAGGTTAAGACGGAACCTGAGACAATTCCTGTTTTTGTAAAAGCCGGTTCCTTTATTCCGTTTTCGCAAACCGTTCAAACCACTGATAATTATACAACCGAACAACTCACAATCCGTTATTATCCGGATAATTTAACCTCTTACAACCAAGGGTTTATATACAATGATGATGGTCAAACGTATTTGCCTCATACGGCAGAAACCGGCTATGAAATCTTAAATTTTAGTGTAACGTCTGATAATAATACCTATTCGTTTATATTTGAAAGCCGGAATTATAGCCTCCCATTGGATTTTAGTAAGAGGGAAATAAAGCTGGAAATTATTGGGCAGGACGTAGCTGGTAGCAAAGCAGATATGTTAACGACTCGCTTTGCATGGAAAGTGCATTCAAAGAAAAAGTTGATCGTGAATAAAAACCAAAAACAAGAATAGATCATGAATTATATGAAAAAGAATATAGCGGTCATATTTGCCTGTGTTTTGTTACCGGTTTTTCTGATTTCCTGCGGGTCACAGCAAAAAGAGAATAACACAACTAATGAAAATGATAAAAAGGAGACAGAAATGAAACATGTGGAATGGAGTAAAAATGCGAATATTTACGAGGTAAATATCAGACAATATAGCAACGAGGGTACAATAAATGCTTTCAGGGAACATCTGCCCAGATTGAAGGAAATGGGCGTGGATATTTTGTGGCTTATGCCGGTTCAGCCCATTGGCGGGTTAAACAGAAAAGGTTCACTGGGAAGTTATTATTCGGTAAAGGATTACAAAGCGGTCAATCCTGAATTTGGTACAATGCAGGATTTGAAAGACCTGGTAAAAGAAGCCCACGAAATGGGTATGTATGTTATACTCGACTGGGTAGCTAACCATTCGGCCTGGGATAATATCTGGACTGAGGAGCACCCTGAATACTATGTTAAAAATGATGATGGCACTTTTCACTCGCCTTACGACTGGACAGATGTGATTGAGTTTGACTATGATAATCCGGCCATGCGTGACAGTATGATCAGGGCGTTGAAATTCTGGATTGAAGAAGCAGATGTGGACGGATACCGCTGCGATGTGGCAGGAATGGTGCCTGTCGATTTCTGGAATGATGCAGTAGCTCAGCTGAAACAGATCAAACCGGTATTTATGCTGGCTGAGGATGAAGATAATACGGCACTTCTGGAGCATGCTTTTGACATGAACTATTCGTGGAAATTGCTTCATCTGATGAATGATATTGCGAAAGGCAAAAAGAATGCAAATGACATTTGGGATTATCTGAGTTGGAATGAAAATACCTTTTCCAGGGAAGATTATCGTATGACATTCATCACCAATCATGATGAAAACTCATGGAATGGAACTGTGCAAAAACGTTTGGGCGATGGTGTTGAGGCCTTTGCCGTACTAACATATACCATCCCGGGCATGCCGTTAATATACAGCGGACAAGAAACCGGTAATGATAAAGTGCTCCGGTTTTTTGAAAAAGACACCATCGACTGGAGCAACATCAGATATCAGGATTTTTATACCAAGTTGAACCTGCTGAAGAAGACGAATAAAGCGTTATGGAATGGGACTGAGGGAGGAAATATAGTCAATATAGGCGAAGAAAATAATGAGAATATTCTGGCCTTTTTACGTGAAAAGGATGACAATAAAATAATTTCTATCATTAATTTGAGTGGCGAGCAGACACAGTTTAAGCCGTCTTCCGACCAGGTTTACGGAACCTATACAAATGTTTTTACAGGCGGGAAAATGGAGCTTGTACCTGATATGGTTATGGATATCAGCCCGTGGTCGTATTTTGTACTGACCAACTAGAACCGTTGTTTCAGTTGGTTTAGTGAATTTTCCGTAACTTTGTGCGCACATTTGAACACCCGATTAATGAAGCATCAGGTTACCATTAAAGATATTGCCAGAAAACTCGGAGTCTCCACTTCGACTGTTTCCCGCGCTTTGAAAGACCATCCTGATATCAGTGTGAAAACACGAGAGGCGGTAAAAGAACTGGCAAATATTCTGGGCTATAAACCTAACATGATTGCTTTAAACCTGAAGCATAGCCGGACAAACACCATTGGAGTTTTGGTTCCCGAAGTGGAACACTATTTTTTTTCCAGTGTTTTAAATGGTGTTGAAGAAGTAGCGTATAAGAACAATTTCAGCGTTATGGTTTTTCAGTCAAACGAATCATATATGCGTGAAGTGCTAATCGCACAAAACTTTCTAACGAACCGGGTGGATGGTGTGCTGGCTTCGTTTTCAAAAAACACCCACGATTTTTCTCATTTCAAACAAATTATTGAAAATGAAATTCCTCTGGTGTTTTTCGACCGTGAACGTGGAGAGTTGCACGCCGACAGTGTGATTGTTGACGATTATTCCGGTGCCTATCATGCGGTTTCCCATCTGATTTCAAAAGGAAGCAGGCGGATTGCTTTTTATTCGGCGCCCGAACATCTTGTTCTTGGAAAAAACAGACTGGAAGGATATAAAGCCGCCTTAGAGGATCATGGGATTACCTACAATCCTGAATTGGTTTATTCGTGCGACACATTTGATGAAGCAGAAAAAATATCCCGCAGCATCCTGAAAAAGCACGACAGACCCGATGCCATATTTGCTGTGAATGATCTGACAGCTATCGGAGCAATGAAAGTAGCCAAAAAGCTTGGGTTGCGCGTACCTGATGATATCCGGTTTGTAGGCTTTGAAAACAGCAGGAGTTCGTGGATTTGCGAGCCGGAACTTACCACAGTTGATCAATTTGGATTTGAACTTGGCAAAGAAGCTACCGGATTACTGCTTGCGCGTATAAAACTGAATACATTTGAATATGAGGTAGAACGACGGATGATGAAAACACAGGTTGTTGTTCGGGGAACCACGTGATAAAAGATATATTTATTAAATAAAGAAAAGCAGACCTTCCGGCCTGCTTTTCTGATATAAAAAAGTACCTGTTTTGTTCTAATACCCTGGGTTCTGTATCAGGTTTGGATTTGCCTGGATCTGGCTTTCGGGAATAGGCCATAATGTAACATATGAAGGTGAAACCTCAGGCTTCTCCCAACGTGTATTTAGAAGAACGCCAAACCGGATCATATCAGAACGTCTGAATCCTTCAGCATATAATTCGCGACCACGTTCGGCCAGCAGATTTTCATACGTTAGCTCTGTTAAAGGAGTAGCATTGGCACGAGCTCTTACCTGGTTCACAAGACTAAGTGCCAACCCTATGTCACCGCCCGAGCGCATTAAGGCTTCGGCTTTCATCAGTAAAACATCAGCATATCTGAAAATCGGAAAGTCATTACTTGTATACCTGTCACTGCCTACAATAAACGGGAATTTGGCTACCCTTGTTCCTGCCTGACGTAAACAGTTTGGCTCAAGCATGTTTATCTCAGGAGTCAGGTTCAGCGGCGCACCGTCCGGATCAATAGGTGCCGTCGGGTCGTTAGGATTGAACTGTTCGTAACTGGGGTCTTCTACAGGAGTTCCATCGTCAAAGTATTGAAATCCTGCCAACAGCCCGTTTCTTCTTACGTCTTGTTCCTCAAATGAGTTGTACAAAGATTCCTGAATGGAAAGCCCGTTCCAGCAATTGTCTTCAAATTGATATTTACTCGACAGATTGTAATGAAGTGTAAAAAGATGAACTTCAAAGGCAGGTGCATTTACCTGGTCGAAGGCAATGCCTAAAATATATTCAGGCGAAGTAGTTGCATCTTCTTCAAAATTTGTAAAGAAATTGCCGGTTAAGCTAAAGTTCCCTGTCATAACTGAATCGCAGGCTTTCGATGCTTTCTCCCATTGGGGTACTCCTGTATAAACTTCGGCATTCAGATAAAGTTTTGCCAAAACCATTTGTGCAGCATAATAATTCATTCTGCCAAAATAGGCAAGGCCTGTCTCTTTTGAGAGATGAGGCATTACTTCTTTTAATTCTGCTTCAATAAAATCATACACTTCCTGCCGGGTTTTGGTACTCGGTTTGAAATCGGGAGGTACATTGAAATCTGTTTGAATTGGTACGTTTCCGTAAATATCAACCAGCCAGTAATAATACAAAGCCCGCAAAGCACGTAATTCTGAAACGGCAGGTGTCACGTCTACTTCTTCCAGGGCCTCAAACTGAAATATAAGGCGGTTACATGTGTTAATTCCATAATAAATGATATTCCACCATCTGCTAACATAAGCTTCTGACGGTCGGTATTCTAACCGATGCCAGCGAATCCATTCTCCGCCATCGAACCAGTCGCCGCCTCTTTGGGGAACAACCAGAATGTCAGTTCCCGCATCGAAACCAATACCATACTTATGTCCCATTAGCTGATACAGGTTTGTATAAGCCACACCGAAAGCGTAGATTAAATTATCAGGATTCTCGAAAAACTTGTCTCCGGTAAGCTCCGAATACACAGGTTCCTCAAGTTTAGTACACGATTGCTGGGTGCCCACCACAAGAATCAGTAAGGCAACCAACATTATTTTAAATGAAATTGATAATCTTTTCATGATATATCTTGTTTTTTATAGTCGTTAAAATGATATACTCGCTCCCAATGTGAAGCTTTTGGTTCTGAAATATGTATTCTCTCTGTCGATTCCCGGTGCCAGCGGATTGTTGTTGTTGTACGCATCGCCGTATCTTACTTCGGGAGAAACTCCGGAATAACCTGTGATGGTAAATAAATTCTGCCCTGAAATGTAAATGTTCATATTACTTACATAATTGCTGTTGGGGAAATCAAATCGATATCCCAGCGAAAAGTTGTCAAGCGAGACAAAATCAGCCTTCTCAACATGTACGTTTGAATAAACAGGGCCGTTGGTCGCATCAATAAAATCAAGGGCCTGTGCCATACCGCTCTGGATTCCCATAACTACCGGAACCCCGTAGCGTGCATTGTTTACGTTGAGTAGCGAATGGCCGAATACACCTCTCAGGAAAAAGTTAATGTTGAAATTTCCTATATAAAAAGTATTTCCCCAACCAAGCTCAAAGTCAGGAAGCCCGTTACCTACTGTGTGGTAATCGTCATACTGATCAGGGTTTGTGCCAATTCCATCAATTGTATCTGCTGAAACCTGATACAATAATTTACCGGTTGAGTCGATGCCCACATATATAGGGGCAATAATTTGCCCTATTGGCTGACCTTCTTCAACCAGGATAGTTTGTATGCCCGTAAAGAAAGGAGCTCCTAAATCACCCAGATAGATAGTAGCATCTGAGTCCACAAATTCACTTGTAATTTTAGCCAGTTTGGTATCGAAGTATTTTGAAAAATTGAAATTGGTTGTCCACCCCCATTTTTTATTTTCGAACACTTTCCAGCTTACAGCAAACTCAAGCCCGGCGTTTTTCAACTCCCCCAGGTTGATCCACATCCTGTCAGAAGCGTTGGGCGGAACCGGCACTGTATATTCCAACAGCAGGTCTGAACTTTTACTCTGATAATAATCGATAGATCCGCTGATTTTATAATTTAACATATAAAAGTCTACACCCACATCTATTTCTGCTTTTGTTTCCCATTTAAGGTTTGGGTTAGCATTTCGTACAGGAGCGTATGCCTGAATGTATTCTCCATTGTAGAAGAACATTTCGTTGGTAACATTAAATCGCTCTTGTGATAAATAGGGTTCGGGAGGAAGGTTTCCTGTAACACCATAGCCTCCTCTGAATTTCAACTGGTTTACGAATCCAAGATCTACAAACTTAGCCAGGTCGAAGCCGGCACTGACGGCAGGGAAATTACCCCATTTATTATTTTCACCAAACATTGTTGAGCCGTCTCTCCTGAAGCTACCTGTTAAATATATTCCATCCAAGAAAGTAAATGAAGCTCTTGCGAAGAAGCCGATAAGTGTAGCTCTTTTTTTATAGCTGCTCATTGTTTCTTTATTGGCTTTGTTTACCGATGCAGAGCCTAAGTTGTTATAGGAGAAACCGTCAGATAGAAATCCTTCGCCATAAGCCCAGAATTCATCATCAATAGCTTCCTGCCACGAGTAACCTCCCATAACACTAAATCCTACCTTCTCCCAGCGTTTCTCATAACTACCTATAATCTCAAAAAGTTGGTTAAAGTGATCTTTTGTTTCTTTTCTTGCAAAACCTTTATGGCTTCCTACAGCATAGGGTGTCCAGTAGGCGTTCTTACTCCAATAGGTGCCAAACAATTCGTTGCCCTGCGTAACAGAATAGAAACCACTTAATTTCAATCCTTTAATTGGCTCAAGAGTTGCTTTCAGACTCCCCACAATATTTGATTTCTTACCGTCAAGCGTTCCCTGGTCGATTATAGCACGTGGATTATAAAACGAGAATGCTTCCCTTTGGAAATATCCTCCCCACTCCTGGGAGAAAGAATCTATAGTGTCTGTTGTCGCCATAACCGGTGCCGTGGGATTATACCGGGCTACAAAAGTCATCGCATCACTCTGTGTATAATCTTCTTTCCTCGTTGTTCCCGACAAATTGAAATCGAGAGTAAGCTTGTCATTAAGTCCTTTTTGGGTAAAATTAACCCGCCCGTTCAGTTGCTCATATCCGGTTGATCTTACAACTCCGTTACCTCCTCTGTAGTTGAAAGATATTCTGTAACTGGAATTTTTAGTTGCTCCCTGTGCTGCCAGGTTATATGCCTGCTGGAATCCTTTCTGTGTGATTTCATCCATCCAGTCGGTAGCGTTGTTGTAATTGGTTGCATTTGAAAACTGCAGATACTCGTCTGCCGATAAAACGTCCAGTTTTCTTGCTACCGATTCGGAAGTGAGGGCAGTGTTAAATGTCAGGTTGAAGGTTTTCTTATCACCCTGAACAAACTCTCCTTTTTTAGTGGTAATAATAATTACTCCCGAAGCGGCTTTTGTTCCGTAAATAGCAGCTGCCGAAGCATCTTTTAACACATCAAAAGAAGCAACATCGTCAGGGTCAAGAGAGTTTAATAAATCTGTTGTACCCTGTACTCCGTCAATAATGATCAGTGGTTGTGTGTTCGAACCAAAAGTGGAAAGGCCTCTGATCCTTACGTTGAAGTCCTGGTTAGGATCACCGCCGGGCTTCGATATGGAAACCCCTGCAACCCTTCCTTGTATAAGCTGAATTGGATCGCTGATGTTGCCCTGATTGAAATCTTCCGGTTTCACACGCGCAATGGCACTGGTAACTTCTTTTGTTTTTTGCGTGCCGTAACCCACAATAACCACCTCCTGTAACTCTTCGCCGGGCTGCAAAGCCACATGAATTACATCGGAAGTGATCGGAATGATTTGCGGAGTGTATCCGACATAAGAAAACCGGAGAGCACTCAATGTGTCGGGTACGATCAACTGGTAATTTCCATCGATATCCGTAACGGCGCCCTTCCCCATGTCACTGCCCCATGTTACGTTAACACCAATCAACGTTTCACCGGTTTCGGCATCTGTAACAACTCCTGTAATTGTCTTTTCCTGCGCATACATTTGGGTAATGCCAAAAAGCAGGAATGTCAACAGGAATACTTTAAGAAAACGTATTTTTTTAAGCATAAATGTTGTTTTTTGGTTTCTTAACTTATGATTTTGATTTGATACGAAATTACTAAATTAAATACAAAGATAATACACGTAAGAATAGATACTGTAAGTGCTTGCAGCAGAAAGATATTGATTCAATATTTTTTAAAGTTGTTTAGCATGGGTATTGAAGTTTTAAAAAAAACACATTCAATGTGTTATGAAAATATACACATACAAACTGGCTGGTAACTGTTTTATGTGCTGATCTGGCAGTAAGGCAAAAAGATCAATTAACAAATTTTAACACAAACGTTTGCATCAATTGTTTCAGGCAATTTAAATTTGCCGGTGGATAAAAACACTCCGGTTGCCTTGTGAAGCTGGACAAAAAGCTAAAATTTCATTATCTTAGCACAAAATATATCCTAATTATTCATTAAAACTTAATAAAAATGAAGAGAATTTTACTGTTAGTAATTTTGGCTGTTTTTGTTTCGCTGAACGCAATAAGTCAGCAGGGACAAGTCAGCATGATTGGCGAGTTCAATCTATGGAACGGTGATCATAACATGACACGTGACATGGAAAATCCGAACATGTGGTCAACGTACATCAATTTAGTTGATATTACGGAAACTCCGAATGATACCGTTGAGGTTAAGTTCAGGCTTGATGCCGACTGGGCCGTAAACTGGGGCTCTGCTGATTTTCCATCAGGAACAGCAACAATGGGCGGGGCAAATGTCCTGGCACCTAAAGGTAACTACTATGTAACGTTTGAATTCAATCCGGCAGATTCAACGGCTACGTACAATTTTCAGAGAACAAGTGGTAACATTGGTATGATAGGAGAATTTAACCTGTGGACGGGCGATCATGAGATGACTCGTGACGCTTCAGATCCTGATATATGGACAACAGGAATCACGCTGAAAGACATCACTGAAACCCCGGACGATACCGTTGAGGTTAAGTTCCGGCAGAATGCTGAATGGACTTATAACTGGGGAGGTGCTGATTTTCCTTCCGGAGTAGCTGTAAATAGCGGGCCAAATATCAAAGCTCCTGAAGGCAGTTACTTTGTAACATTTGAATGGCTGAATGATACTACAGCCAATTATACGTTCCAGAAATCAAGTGGAGTCATTTCCATGATTGGCGAGTTCAATGGCTGGAGCGCCGATTATCCAATGTACAGATTGCCGGATAACCCAAACATGTGGGGAGCGGTTTTACACCTGAATGCTGACAGCGATGATAATGGCAATGATACAGTAGAAGTTAAATTCCGTCAGGATGCCGATTGGACTGTAAGCTGGGGAGGGTCAGATTTTCCTTCAGGAACAGGTACAGCCGTTAACGGACCGAACATCCAGGTGCCGCTAAATGACGAAGCTGATCCGGGAATTACAACTGACTACCTCGTCTTGTTTACTTGGATAGACGATACAACCTGTCAATATACTTTCCAGCTCACCAGTGGTCCAATCAGTATGATTGGCGCTTTTAATAACTGGAACGGTGATGTGATGATGCATCGTGACCCTCTTAATCCGCAGTTATGGAAACTTACCCGTTCATGGTACGAAGATTCAGAAGTGAAATTCCGTGAGAACAAAGACTGGACGCAAGCCTGGGGCAACAGCGACTGGCCAAGTGGTGTTGGTAATCCTGATAATGGACCAAACATCCCGTTAGTGGCTGGAACATATGACGTTACTTTTAACGCGTTGACCTTTGAATATAATTTTGTTCCAAACAATGACGTTTGTACTGAAATAGAGTTATTAGGTGATTTCAACGAGTGGGGTGCAAATGAAGATCTGCCACCAACATTTATGGCACGTGATGCAGATTATCCGAGCGAGTTTACTTTATCGTACAATTTTACGGCAGCAACAAATCTTTTCTTTAAAATGTCCGATGGACAGCCTATTGGAAACGATAATATCTGGGGAGGTACATTCCCTTGTGGTACAGGCATGCACGATGTAACTAAATTGATCCAGGTGCCCGGAGGTAAATACGATATTACATTTAACTGCAAATCGGGTGATTTCTGTTTTACACGTTTGGGTAATTCTGTCATCGCCCCCAAAGTGTTTGACATAACAGTAGATGGTAAATTAAACGAAGCCGACTGGGATATTAGCAAGAATATTTCGCGTATTATTGATGGTGAAGCAAATGATGATGTAAACGAAGTTAATTTTGGTGTTACTTATAAAAATCCTGATGCACGCGAAGGAGCTTACCTGTTTGTAGGTGTTGATGTTAAGGATGCTGTTCCTTACGTGGACGATGCCGGTGAGGTGTTTATTGATGGAGATAAGTCAGGAGGTGTATATGATGGTCATGATTTACGAGCAAAATTTGGTGCTACCGGTGTTGAGATTCTGGAAGGACCTGATGGCTTCACCGCTTCTGATATTTTACTGGGATTCCAGATTACCGCTGATGGTTATTCAGCAGAAATTGGCATTCCTTTGGATAAACTGGGGGTAACTCCCGAAGAAGGAAACCAAATGGGATTTGACCTGTTCTATTATGATGATGATGGTGAAGGTGTAGCTTATACACTTGCGTGGAATGGTGGATTAGAAAATGTTTCGAATACATCTTCATTCGGTGATTTGACCTTTGGCGAATTATCATGCGGTTGCATTAGTGTGTACAACTCAACAATTGGTGATGTTATTTTGAGAAACCCGACGGATATGCCGACAAATTATGTGGGAACTTATGAGTTTTTCGATGCACAGGATGTTGTATTCAGAAAAGATGGTCAATCAACAGTTGAGTGGGGCGCTGCCGATTTCCCGACAGGAACAGCTGTTATTGGCGGACCAATGGTTCCGGCAACGGCTAACAGGTACAGAGTTTCATTTGATTGTATTACAGGCGAGTACAATTTCAACGCTGATGGAACAGTTCCTGAAGAAGGACTTGCTCAGGCACAATATACGGAAACACCACCGGCGATTGATGGTGATTTAAGTGAGTACGACCTGGCATATGGTAGTGATGGCGTTGTTGTTGGCACAGGCCCGAATAACAATACAGTTACATGGGGTGCTAAATGGGATGAGTTTAACTTGTACATCGGAGCTAATGTTGTTGATGGAGTTGTTAATCTTGCATCTGTTGGCAACCCCTGGGATAATGATGCTATTGAAATGTACATTGACGGTAACAATGACAAAGACGGTACTTATGATGGCGATTTTGACACGCAATTAATAATGGATGTGGTTAGCAATAATGCTGATGGCGCTAATGGAACCGACCTCTTGTGGATTAAAGCAGATGGAGTACCTATTACAAACTATAACTCTCAATGGTTGAATACAGATGATGGTTATGCGGTTGAAATCCGTCTTGGATGGGATAACTTCAATTTTGCACCAGGTAAAGGACGTGTCATGGGATGGAGCCTTGGCAACAACGACAATGATCTGGATCAGGGCAGGGATTACCAGACAGTTTGGTACGGAACAGGTGATAACTGGAACAATACCGGCGATCTTGGTGATTTACAATTAGCTGGTGGTCCATACTTCTTTGCTAACAGTATCAGTGAGAATAATGTTTTATACAATGCTGACATCTTATTGTTCCCGAACCCAACCAATGGATATGTAAACCTCAAATCAATAGGTGAAACATTCAAAGGTGATGTTCAGGTAATGGTAACTGATATTCAGGGAAGAGTTATTGTTCAGGTACAAGACAGCTTCCGTGCAAGCGGACTGGTACAGTTCAACATGAGTGGTCTCTCAAGAGGAGTCTACTTCGTAAACATTATGGGCGAAGACGGCAAACGTGCGGTTAAAAAGCTCATTGTTCAATAAGATGATACATCTTTAAACTATATAAAACTGCCCCAATCGGGGCAGTTTTTTTATATCCTTATAAAGTTTCAGCTACTTTTGCACCTGAAAATTAAAAACGAAATAAGATGCTACAAAAACTTTCCGTACTAATAATTTGCTTTCTTACAGGATTATCAGTTAATGCCCAGGTAATTATTGTTGATCCGCCGTTCCCAACAGCTGACGCAGCAGTAACAATTACATTAAATACTACCGGAACAGGCCTTGAAGGGTATTCGGGTGATGTATATGCGCATACCGGCGTGACAGTTAACGGTACAAACTGGCAAAATGTAATTGGCAGTTGGGGAGATAACAACACACAGCCTAAGCTGACACAGACGGGAGCTAACCTTTACCAGCTTGAGATTACACCTTCAATACGTACATTTTATAATGTTGATTTATCAGAAGTTATCAGCGAATTATGTTTTGTTTTCAGGAGTGCCGATGCCAGCCAGCAAACGTATCCCGATATCTTTTATCCCGTTTACGAAGAAGGCCTGGCCATTCAGATTACCTTGCCTGAGGAATTTCCGGTTATTGTCGAAACCGAGGATATTATCCATGTAGAGGGTAACAGCAGTGAAGCAGATTCTACATTCCTGTATGTTGGAGAGCAACAGGTGTATGCCGATACCGGAAGCAGCTTTTCTTATGATATTGTTGTTGAAAACACGGGTAAAACCTGGGTGAAAGCAATTGCTGTTAACAGTATGGAAAGTGTGGCCGACTCATTTTATTATTTTGTCAGGCCTCCTTTGGTAATAGAAGACCCTCCCGAAGGAATAACAGACGGTATTAATTACATCGATGATCAAACTGTAATCCTGAGCCTTTATGCTCCTGAAAAAGAATTTGTTTTTGCTGTAGGTGATTTCAGTAATTGGGAACTTGAGGACGATTATTATATGAAACGCTCTGTTGACAGCAAACGCTATTGGATAGAGATAAACAATCTGGAACCGGGCAGAGAATATATTTACCAGTACTTTATTGACGGGGATATTCGTGTTGGTGATATCTATGCTGATAAAGTAAGTGACCCATGGAACGACAAATGGATTACCGCAGCAACTTACCCGAACATGCTGACATATCCGGAAGGGAAAACCACCGGGATAGCCACGGTTTTTCAAACAGCACAAACAGAATATTCATGGGAAACTGATGATTTCACTCGTCCAGAAATAACAGATATGGTGGTTTATGAACTGCTGGTACGTGACTTTACCGGCAACCACACGTTTGCTGCCTTAAAAGATACACTTGACTATTTGGAAAGACTGGGTGTTAATGTGATTGAAATAATGCCGTTCAGTGAATTTGAAGGTAACTCGAGCTGGGGGTACAACCCCAACTATTACTTTGCTCCCGACAAATATTATGGCCCGAAAAATACGGTAAAGGCTTTTATCGACGAGTGTCACAGCCGGGGATTTGCTGTTGTAATGGATATGGTACTGAACCATGCCTACAATACCTGCCCTTTGGTGATGATGTACTGGGATGCTACAAACAACAGACCGGCAGCTAACAATCCCTGGTTTAATACCGTGTCACCCAATCCGGTTTTTAGCTGGGGCAGTGATTTTAACCACGAAAGTCAGGATACCAGGAATTTTGTGGACCGCGTAAACAGGTATTGGATTGAAGAATACAGAGTGGATGGCTTCCGGTTTGATTTTACAAAAGGATTTACCAATACGCCGGGTGATGGTGGTGGTTATGACCAGTCGCGTATTAATATCCTGACACGCATGGCAAATGTCATCTGGTCTTACGATCCGGATGCCTATGTAATTCTTGAACATTTTGCCGCCAACAGTGAAGAAAAAACACTATCTGGTAACGGAATGCTGCTTTGGGGTAACTCGAATTATAATTACAACGAAGCTACCATGGGTTATAATGACAGCGGAAAATCCGATTTTTCATGGATTTCGTATCAAAAACGTGGCTGGGATGAACCGCATGTGGTAGGATATATGGAAAGCCACGATGAAGAAAGACTGATGTTTAAGAACATCTCTTTCGGGAATTCATCCGGAAATTATGACATCAAGGATACGGTAACGGCATTGCAGCGTGAAGCGCTTGCGGCTAATTTCTTCTTTACCATCCCGGGACCGAAAATGATCTGGCAGTTTGGTGAGCGCGGTTATGATTATACGATTAACTACAACGGAAGGGTAGGAGAGAAACCTCCGAGATGGGATTACATGGAAAGTTGGAAGCGGCGCAGCTTATATTATACCTATGCATCGTTGATCGATCTGAAGAAAAATCTTGATGTGTTTAAAACAGAAGATTTTGAACTGGATGTGCGTGGGGCAGTAAAAAAAGTAAAACTTACAACGCCTGATATGTCAGTTGTTGTGCTGGGTAATTTCGATGTTGCAGAAGCAGAAATTGATCCTGATTTTTATTTTACAGGAACATGGTATGAGTACTGGACCGGAGATTCGATTGAAGTAACCAATGTAAATGAATTGGTGTTACTGCAGGCCGGAGAGTATAGATTATATACCAGCAAAAAACTGTCAGCGCCTGAATATGTTGGAATAAATGAAGAAAAAGCCTCTGTAGATGACCTGAAGATTGAACTTTATCCCAATCCGGCAACATCAGAGGTGCATATAAGAGTAGAAACTGAGAAAGGAGGAACTCTCAACATGAGTCTGTTTGATATTACAGGCATGAAAGTAAAAGAAATAGCCAGAACGCAACTCAGCAAAGGGGTAAACTACGTTAATGCAAGTATTGAAGGAATTCGCCCCGGGATGTATTTTTTAAAGGTGGAAAATGGAGGTAAAACAGGCGTGAAAAAACTTATAGTCCGCTAAATTGAAACATGGGAGAGAATAAAAAAACCCTGCAGCATATTGCTGGCAGGGCTTCAAACCAAATTAATTAATGAAAAAGTTATTATTTGTCGTCTTCTCCTTTGTTTTTATCGTCACATGATTTGTCAACTTTCTTATAATCACAACACGATTTCTCATTTTTGCATTCGCTTTTTTTAGACTTTTTTGCTTTTTTGTCTTTATCTTTATCAATAACCTGATTCGTATCGGTTAAACCAGTTGTCATAGCCAAACCGGAGAATGTTATGGCTCCAAAAAAAATCAAACTAAAACTTAATGCTGCTATTTTTTTCTTCATATTATTTATTTCTCTTTCAGTTAGTATTATCTTTCACAACAAAAATAGATGGGAAAATACAACAGCTGTGTTAAGTGCGTGTTAAAAACTGTTAACTATTTGTTAATTTGTATGTGATGCTCTGTTTCAAAGGCTAAATTTGAATAAGTTTTATGAAAAAGAAAGCCGTTATATTGATTATTGCTCTTGCTGCCACGTCTTTGGTTGGGATTGTGCTTACACAATTGTACTGGGTGAAAAAGGCGTACGCGTTAAAGGAGGAACAGTTTGATAATAGTGTACGGATTGCTGTAAAAACTGTCTTAAACCAGTTTCTTGATCAAAAAAACGATTCGGTTTTCAGACAAAACATGGCCATTTTAAAATGTCGTAAGACAAAGCTGGATGTTACTGATATTATTATTCCGGAACAACTGGATTCATTAATGCATGATGAACTGGGATCCATGGCGATTGACAGCAATTATTACTATGCTTTGTACAAAAGGGGAAGCAACAAGTTTGTCACCGGAAAGTATGAGGGATTTGAAAAACAATTGGCAGAATCAAAGTTTCAGTTCTCAGTAGCTGGCTTATACAAACCCGGCAATTACTATCTGACTATTTATTTTCCGGGGAAAATGCATCACCTGATACATCAGATGGAGTTGTGGCTGGTGCTGTCCATTGTTTTTGTTGTAATTCTTATTGTCACCTTTGTTTCTGTAATCTTTACCATCTTGCGCCAGAAAAAACTATCGGAATTAAAAAACGATTTTATCAATAACCTGACGCATGAATTCAAAACACCTATCGCAACGTCCTCATTAGCTGCCGAGATGCTATTACGACCCGAGATTGAACATAATCCCGGGAAAATAAAAAAATACGCCAAGGTGATTTTGGATGAAAACCACAGATTACAAAATCAGCTGGAACAAATGCTGCAGTTGGCAGCACTTGAACTAGGCAGGATAAAATACCATTTGTTGAAAGTGGATGTACATAAACTAATAAACAACGTTATCGCGAGTTTCGATTTAAGAATAAAGGAAAACAATGTTATTCTGGAGACACATCTGACTGCTAAAAATCATAATATTATTGGCGATAAGGAGCATCTTCAGAATGTTTTTTTTAACCTGGTCGACAATGCAATCAAATATTCACCCGATAATCCTGTTATTAAGATAAGCACATGGAACGTTGATAACGGCATCATGATCAGGGTGGAAGATAACGGTATCGGAATAAAAAAAGAATACCAAAAGGAAATTTTTAAGAACCTGTACCGTGTACCCACCGGAAACATTCAGGAAACAAGAGGGTTTGGGTTGGGGTTGTACTACGTTAAGACCGTTGTCGATCAGCATAGAGGGCATATTAATGTAATCAGTCAGGTGGGTGCAGGTTCTAAATTCAATCTCTTTTTACCTTTTAAAATACAATAAAGATGCAAGAAGAAAAAGAAAAAACACGCATATTATTCGTCGAAGATGACGCAAACTTAAGCATGATCTTACAGGATTATCTGGAAATGGTGGGTTATCATGTTGACCTTGCCAAAGACGGTGAAGTTGGTTTCAAACTATTTCATAAGAATGAGTATGACCTGATCCTGCTGGACGTGATGATGCCCAAAAAAGACGGCTTTACTTTAGCGAAAGAAATCAGAGCCAGGAAGCATAATGTTCCGATTATCTTTTTAACTGCCAGAAATCTTAAGGAAGACCGTATTCAGGGATTTCAGTATGGCTGTGACGACTATATAACAAAACCGTTCAGTACGGAGGAGCTGAATCTGAGAATAAAAGCTATCTTACGCCGTTGTGCTGCCGCAAAGATGCTGGATGCTAAAATCGATGAGGAATTTGAGATCGGGAAGTTTACATTCGACAGTAATAACCTTTTGCTGAAAAGTGAGGAGGAAGAAAAGAAACTGACAAAAAAGGAATCGGAATTGCTCAAATTGCTTTGTATGAATAAAAACACGCTGCTGCCACGTGAAGAAGCACTGGAAAAAATATGGGGTGAGAATGACTATTTTATCGGGCGCAGCATGGATGTATTTATCACCAAACTTAGAAAATACTTAAACTCCGACCCGGATGTAAAGATCATTAACGTTCACGGAATTGGCTTTAGATTGGAGATTCAGGAAAAAAGCATTGAGCAGGAACACAGTTGAAAATCTATTGGTTAACCCCCAGCAGATAAAGCATAAAGGCATATTCCAGAGCTGTTTCTTTATAGGTTTCAAATCTACCGGAAGCTCCTCCGTGGCCAAAATCCATATTAGTCTTGAGTAACAGCAGATTGTCATCCGTTTTCATGTCACGTAGTTTGGCCACCCATTTGGCAGGCTCCCAGTATTGCACCTGGCTGTCGTGCAGCCCCGTGGTCACCAACATGTTTGGGTATGCTTTTGCTTCCACATTGTCGTACGGTGAATACGATAGCATATATTCATAATATTCTTTTTCGTTCGGGTCGCCCCATTCATCATACTCACCGGTTGTTAGCGGAATACGCTCATCAAGCATGGTAGTAACTACATCTACAAAAGGAACAGCGGCAATAACGCCTTCGAAAAGTTGTGGCTCGTAATTGACCACGGCTCCGACCAGCAAACCGCCGGCGCTTCCGCCGTAGGCAAATATTTTATTGGAAGATGTATATTTATTTTCAATTAAATAGTTGGCACAGTCGATGAAGTCAAAAAAGGTATTTTTCTTTTTCAGAAGTTTTCCGTCTTCATACCATTGCCTCCCCAACTCCTCACCACCTCTGACGTGTGCAATGGCAAAAGCAAAGCCCCGGTCGAGTAAACTTAAACGGGCAGAACGGAAGTATGACTCAACACTATAACCGTAAGAACCGTAACCATAGAGCATCAACGGTTGCGAACCGTCTTTTTTAAATCCTTTTTTGTAAACAATAGAGATTGGGACCTTAACTCCGTCACGCGTAGGGGCATATTTCCTTTCCGTAATATACTCGGACGGGTCATAGCCACCTAAAACTTCCTGCTGCTTAAGTAAAACCGAAGTGCGGGTAACCATGTTATAGTCATACACAGATTCAGGTGTTTTTAATGAAGTAAATCCATACCGCAGTTTTTGACTGTAATAATCGGGATTGTTTGATGTGTATGCATAATAGTCTTCTTCATCAAAGTCTATATAATAGTCGCTGTTTTCTTTGGTGTCATAAACCCTGAATCGGATAAGTCCGTTTTTCCTTTCAGCAAGCACATAATAGTTCTGAAACACACTCACATATTCAAATAAGACATCATCCCTGTTAGGAATTATTTCAGTCCAGTTGTCCAGCTCAGTCTTATTCTCAGGAGTTTCCATCAGCCGGAAATTTTTGGCTTTGTAGTTTGTTCTTATCAACCATCTGTTTCCCTGGTGAGAGATATCGTATTCGATACCGTGTGTTCTTTTTTGGAAAAGTTTGAATACACCTTCGGGTTGTGCAGCGTCAAGTATTCTGTATTCAGATGTGAGCGTGCTTTCCGACCCGATCACAAGATATTTTTCCGATTTTGTTTTATAAACATAAGTATTGTAAGTAGGGTCCGTTTCATGATACACAACATCATCGTTTTTCACATTCTGACCTAAGCTGTGCCTTAATATTTTATATGGGCGCAGTGTTTCATCTTTAATGGCATAAAACACGGTTTTGTTGTCATTTGCCCAGGTAACATTTCCGGATGTATTGGGAATATTCTCCTTATAAATTTCACCCGTTTTCAGATTCTTAAAGTGCAGGGTGTATTTTCTGCGGCTGACAGTATCCACACTGTACACCAGCAGTTCATTATCCGGACTTACATCCCAGCCTCCAATCCTAAAAAAAGCATGGCCCTCAGCCATTTTATTTCCGTCAAGCATTACCTCTTCCGGAGCGTCTGTTGTCAGGGTTTTCCGACAATAAATCGGGTATTCTTTTCCTTCTTCATAGCGGGTGTAATAGGTATATCCATTTAATGTATAGGGTACAGACATGTCTGTTTGCTTAATGCGCGAAACGATTTCCTCATATATTTTTTCCTGGAGTTTTTCCGTTCCTTTCAGCATTTCGTCGGTATAAGCATTTTCAGCTTCCAGGTATTTAATTACTTCAGCATTATCACGTTGGTTGAGCCAATAGTAATTGTCCACTCTTTTATGGCCGTGTTCGTCAAATACTTTTTCTGTTTTTTTTGCTACAGGAGCTTTCATAGGTTCCTCTTTTTGTTGGGTGCATCCGTTAAAAATTAATAAGCCGAGTACAGGAAAAAAGTACCATTTCAGGTTGTTCAATAAGTACATAGTTGAAAGTATTAGAGTTTAAAAATAGAAATTCAATCCAAGACTTGGCATAAAGGGAAGCTGATATACAATCTCATTTGTGATCAGGTCAATATAAAATATATTTTCCCGGTTATAAAGATTGATAACACTCAGATCAAGTACAAATTTTGTGTGGGCTCCCAGGTAGAAATTCTTTTTTATATCGATATCAAGCCGATGGTATGTAGGTAACCTGCCACCGAACAGCTCACCGTAAATAATCCCTAATTGACCGTTTTCATTGGGGTAGTCGCTGTTTACGCCATCAGAAAGTGCGAGGTGCTCATAAAACCCCTGAACCTGTGTAAAGGGAAATCCGGTTCCGAAGTTCCATCTTACATTAAACTCCCACTGTTTCTTAGGGCCGGTAACATACGAAAAGATAACGTTTATATTATGTCTCCTGTCAAAGTGTGGCGTGTAGGTCACAAGCTCACCCTGTACATTTTCGTACTCCCTGTGTACAAATCCCAGCGAGTAAACAAACCACATATATATCTTTTTATAATCGTATTGCATTGATAAATCCAGACCGTAAGCATCGCCTTTTTCAACAATGAAATCCTTAACCTGTGTTTCAGGGGTTCCCGGGGGGGCATCTCCTTCGTTAAATAGTTTGAAGCGGTTAATATTGGTTAGCTGAGGATAATATTTATAATAACCCTCAATGTTCAGGTTTATGTATCTTCCCAAATCTATTTCGGTACCCAGGATCAGATGATCTGATTTCTGGAGCTTTGTTTTGAGATCTTTACCATCGTATGTGGAAGGCAGGTTTTCGGGGCCTGAGAGAAAACCATAAAACAAATTGACCACATCACGATCGGAAGTGGCGGCAATAAAATTCTGTGTATACATGCCCCCGGCAAATTTGAGCCTGAACCTGTCCGTTACATTATATTTTATTGATAAGCGGGGTTCGGGTGAAATCTCTGATAAAGAAGCATACCATTGCAAACGAAAACCGGGTTCGATGATGAATTTCCCTACAATCGCTTTGTATTTGACATACAAACCCAATTGTGTGGTGTTTTCCGTCAGATTGGTTTTTCTTCCTCCCGTAATCATGCTGAACTCATATTCAGTACGGTAGCCCTCCAGTTCAACACCGTACTTCAGGCTGTTTTTACCTAAAAAGTAGGTAAAATCCAGGCCGCCATTAAACCCGTTGATGAGGCTGCGTTTTTGATTTAAAGCTGTTGAACTTATATTACTCTCATACTGAGAATAGGCAAAGACCCCTTCGATAAGTATAGGCGATTTTCCGGGAATTACTACAAAATTAACACCTCCCCCAAATGAATTCCATCCGTAACTTGAAATGGCATTGTAGTTATTTACTTTGTCATTGAAACTAAAGCCGAAAAAACTGACTTTACTTCCATTTCCGCTGTTTAGAGAAATTTTTCCGTAAAAGTCATTGAAATTGAACGGAAGCCCGTCTTCATCCACATACGAATAGAGTGATTTGGATGTCTGTTCAAGATAAGAACCTTTATATGAAAGAATAAAGGAAGCACTACCGCTTTCTGGCGATTTTTGCTTTGACAATGGCCCTTCAAGCAAAGCCCTGGCGCCAAAAGTGGATGCTCCGACAGCTCCTGAAAACCTTTTTTTGTTTCCGTCTTTATATGTAATGTCCATGATAGAGGAAATCCTTCCTCCATATTCGGCATTGAACCCTCCGGTATAAACATCGGCACTTCGGATAACATCGGTTTCCAATACCGAAAATAAGCCGATGGAATGAAACGGATTATAAATAGTCATTCCGTCCAGGATCACCTTATTTTGAATCGGGGAGCCTCCTCTTACATAGAACTGCCCCCCCTGATCACCTGTAAAGATCACACCGGGTACCACTTGCAGATACTGTGCGAAGTCGGCCTGCCCGCCAACCGAAGGGATCTGCTTGATATCTTTGGGTGTTACTTTCACAACGGACGTTTTTGTTTCCGTGCGGGCTTCAATTCGTTCGGCATTGATCTCAACGGTTTCCAGCTTTATAGACGATTCTTTCAGGCTGAAATTTTTATTGATGATCATGGACGGTTGTAAGGTAACGGGAATCTGTATAGTGTCGAAACCGAGATAGGTTACTATAAGCAAATATTCCCCGGGAGGTATCCTGGAAATTAAATAGTAACCGTTGTTATCTGTCGAGGCGCCGTATGTTGTCCCCTGCAAATAAACATTCGAGAATATAGCCGGTTCTCCTGATCCCTCTTCATATACAAACCCTCTCACGGTTGCTTCCTGGGCATTTAAGATAAAAGGAAACAACAAGATAAATATCAGGAAAATGTTGAAATTAGGTTGCGTCGTTTTCATATGATTCCGATTCTTGTAAAGATGCATGCAAAGTAATTAAAAATGTGACTTAAAACCACAGAGTTTGGCCGAATATTTCGTTACAATTGATATAATTTGTAATTTTAGAAAGTATTGTACGTCATTTATTGTATGAAGAGAATCGTAACCATTGCACTATTGTCTTTTTTGACGGTGGTGTTTGCCTGGCAATTGCGGGCACAACAATCTTATAGTATAACCGGGAAAGATATTTGTCGGGAGCAACAACTTTCTTTAACTACGTACGATTCAATTTTAGCATTAAAAATACCTGAGTTGACACTTCCCGAACAGTACAAGGGAAGAATGGGCAGGGACCTGCCGGCAGTTATCAATAATGCGGAACTCCCGTTCTTAAGGCCAGTGTTTTCGCAGGAAAATTATGCCAATTGTGGCCAATCGGCAGGAGTAGCCTATAACTTTACGTATGAAATGGACCGCGCAAGAGATGTGCCGGCTAATATAGAAGCTGATCAGTATACACCGCAGTTTGCCTGGAATTTTATGAATGGTGGCAGCGGGTGGTATGGTGTAAGCTACTTCCACAGTTTCGAAATCCTAAAAAAAGCAGGAACACCTTCTGTTGAGGATTATGGTGGTATGTATAAAGGGGGAGAAGAAAGGTGGATGTCGGGATATGAAGCTTACCGCAGTTCGATGTTGAACAGAATAGATGAAGTTTATTATATTGATGTGGGTACCATTGAAGGAATTAACACATTAAAATACTGGTTGTACGACCACCTGGAAGATCATGATCACGGAGGAGTTGCCAGCTTTTATTCGTACAGCGCCTGGAATTATACTTTCTTGCCTGAAGACAGTCCTGAAGCCGGAAAGCATGTGATTACCAAGTGGTATGCCCCGGCCACACATGCATTGACAATTGTTGGATACAACGATTCCATAAGGTTCGATTATAACAACGACGGGAAGTTTACAAACGACATTGATATTAATGATGACGGAGTAGTTGACCTGAAAGACTGGGAGATCGGTGGCTTTTTGTTTGTAAACAGCTATGGCGACCACTGGGCTGACTCGGGATTTTGTTATGCCATGTATAACGCATTTGGTTATACGTACCAGGAGGGTGGCATCTGGAATCAGTCGGTAAATGTGCTGAAAGTCAAACCGGATTATCAGCCTCTGCTGGGGCTTAAATTAAAACTGAAACATAATTCACGTAACAAATTAAAGATCATTGCCGGTGTTTCTGCTGATACGGCATTAAGTTTCGCCAGGCATACCATTGATTTTCCCATTGTTAATTTTCAGGGAGGGAATAAAGTATTGCAGGGATCGGATACACTGCCCGATGCAGATGAACTGGAACTTGAGCTGGATATTACTCCGTTGCTTACCTATGTGAGCCCGGATGCATGGGCACGGTATTTTGTTCAGATAATTGAACGGGATAAAAAGAAGGAAGGCGAAGGACAAATTTTGTTTTTCAGTATTGTGGATTATACTCATGATGATGAAATTATATGCTCCGATATACCAACGAATATTAATGACAACAGCATCACATCACTTTCTGTAATCGGGCAGTTGCAATTCAATAAGGTTCGGATAGTTACCGATGAGTTACCCGTAGTTGAGCCGGGAACACTTTACAGCGTACAACTGCATGCCGAAGGAGGTGATATACCCTATAAGTGGTCTGTTTTAAAAGAGTACAAGCTTCTAAACACAGTAGAAGAGTTTCCGGAAGCAGAAGGAGAAGAAATTGAGTTTTCAAACAGCGATTCGGCTTTTGTACGTTTTGATTTGCCTTTCCCTTTTCCTTTTTACGGAGATACAATGAACCGGATAACAGTCCATATTGATGGTTTTATAACCTTTGAAAAGAACGACTTACCGTATCCTTATTTTATGGGAGAGTCGGCCATGTTGCAAAACAATAAAATGATCGCCCCTTTTTTATGTGATCTTGAATTGAATTCCGACATTGAGCATAAGGTGTCGTATGAGTCAGCGGATGATTATTTTCTGGTTAAATGGCAGGCAACATCTGTGTATAGTTCTGATGTTACAACTCTTGTGTTTGCATTAAAAATATTTCCATCAGGCGATTTCGTTACTTATTTTGAGGATATGGATGTCCCTGACGGCGTGCTTTGGTCTTCGGGAGTTTCTGTAGGAGACGGAATTAATTACCTGATAAATCATATAGAGATACCTGCCTTCGGATTGCCGGAAAAAAGCTTCCGTTATATGCCCCTGACTGTTAAGGCCGAAAATTTGTCTGTCTCTTCTGACGGATTGCTGGAAGTGTCAGGTTTGGATGACACTCATATTTATCAGGTGCGTGTAGCGGCTACCGACAACCGGAATATATCGGCAATTAAAGAGTTTCAGCTTTCATCAGGGCTTATAGTTTCCTATGAGATAAGTTCAGGAAATGATGATGTTATTGGTTTCGGCGAAACGGCAGCTATCAAAGCTATAGTTAAAAATATTTCTGCAAGTGTTATAAATGATATCCTTCTGGATTATTCGGCTGAAAACGATTATGTCACAATTATTCAGACAGATGAAGAGGTTGGTGCTTTGGCACCGGGAGAAACCAAAATAATTGACAGCTCATTCGTAATAAAAATAGCAGTAGATGCACCTGACCGGCATACATTCAGAATGACGAATTCAATAACGAGCGAAAACACAAGCTGGCAGTCAGATTCATGGCTGGTTATAAATGCGCCGAATCTTGTCGTTGCTGATGTGGTAAGTGAAGGCAATACCTGGATAGAACCGGGGCTAACACGGCAGGTAGATTTTCGAATAGCGAATGCGGGGCATGCAGTGGCTGACGATGTAGAGGTGCAAATTATTTTTGAAAGTGATTCAATAGAATTAGTCGGGTCTGACAGCCAGATTATTGATTACCTGCCTCCCAACAATGACATAATTATTGACTACCAGCTGAAGGTGAGCCCCTGGGTAACTCCGGGTACAAAAATACCCTGCTGGCTTACATTTTCACGTGAAGGCTCTGTCATTAGTGTTGACACGATTGATTTACAAATTGGGAGAACACCTGTTTTATTAGTTGATCTGGACCCAAATCATCTGTCCTCATGGAAATTCCGGGACGATCTGGAAACCACCAATACGGATTATGTCAGTGTTTCGTGGATACCGGACCATTTAACGCAGTATAAGTCTGTGTTCGTTCTTTTGGGTTCTATGTTTGCGAACCACGAGTTAACCTATTCGGAGGGACGGGCTTTGTCAGATTATTTGGACGAGGGCGGCAACTTATACATGGAGGGGCGTGTTACATGGAAACAGGAACAAACCCCTGTCCATAGTAAGTTTGATGTAGATATTTCGGAAGATTTTGTCATATTTTTAATTGATACTGTCTATAAACCATTAAATGATACGACCGGGCAAAAAGGCTTTGAATATCTCAGTGACAGGCCGTATAACGATTATTATTTAATACCCCGCGATAGTGCTTTTAATGTATTGTTGTTCAGAAAGAGTGATTCGGCCTGTGTAGTGGCTAACGAAACAGATAATTATAAAACGATCGTATCAGTAATCGAATACGGTGCACTTGCTGATACAGACTCTTCGTTTACTACTGTCGATTACTTAAACTTCATTATTGATTTCTTCGGCCTTAAAGAGAATAGTGTTGGTGTTGATGAACTGGCTGCTGTGCGTGGCAACACCGGAAATATAAAGGCATATCCCAACCCGTTCAAAAGAAATGTAACCATTCAGGTTTCATTACCGAATGCGGCATCTCCCACACTGCAAGCGTTTAATCAGTTTGGTAAACTTGTTTATATAAAAAAGATTGATAAAAACTCAGTAAAGAATAATGAGCTTATACTAAACTGGGATGGCAGCGATCTGAACGGGTGTGCTTTGCCAACAGGGATTTATTTTATCCGGCTGATTTCCGGTAAAGAATCGTATTCCACTAAAATAGTCCGGCTTTAGTAAAATATTAAAGCCACGTTCATGCGTGGCTTTAATTTGGAGTATAAGGAGAATATATATACAGGTTTAATACCTGGTGATTTTATAGCTGGAAACAGCGGCATCAACAGTAATGAATATTTTATTGTCTGATTCATCAAAATTACTGGTTCTGTAATGCCCGTTGTCCACTTTTTCAAAACCTGAAATAGTTTTTCCTGATAAAACAGCATTTAAATTAAGATCGCATCCCGCACTCTGCGGAACTCTTAAAACAATCTCTGAAGCTCCGGCATCAATGTTTACGTGTGATTTCGGCAGCTTATCGCCCAGTTTTATTTTAATGGAAGCAGCACCACCATCCAGATCCAGTTTTTTTAGCTTGAATTGCGATAAATCAAAATTGACTTTAGCAGCTCCTATGTCAAAATTCATATTCCATTCGGGAGCCTGATTTAAAGAAATATCTACATTATGGTGTGTATTGTTGTTGTTCAGGAACAATTCCTGGCCTTCACGCTCAATAGTTATATTGGCATTATCATTGGTACTCTTCACATAATACGTGTATGTTCCCGTGCGGCCCTTTTTTGAAAAGGTAAGTAAATCGTCCGATGTATCATTGATATAGAAGGAACCTGCAGCAGCATCAAAATTTAACGATGCGGTTGCCACACTATCTTCATAGGGTATATTGAAGTACTGGTCAGCCTGCCCTTCATCGTTATATACTTCATCATCATCGTAGTCATCATAATTCCTTCCTATATGAATATTAGGGGAGTAGTCTCTCCATGCAACAGTCCTGTTCAGCATAAAATACACTGATCCTGCCAGTACAATAACTATTAACGATGTTTTAATCCAGTTATTTGCCGGTAGTATTGATACGCCCCAAAGGATCAGGAACACCGGCCACAGGCGCCAAAGGCTTACCCATCTGAAATCAATGATGTTAAGGTTTTGTAGAATAAACAGTACGCCTATCAGTATGAGGATGATTCCCCAAAAAATGTTTCTGAATTTCATGATTCTATATTTTTAGGTGTTACTATATCTGTCGTTTCTGTTGTAGTATCTGATGAGGTATCGTCCTCTTTAACAGGAGTTGTTTTAAAAAGGTCGGGTTTAATGACCAGAACTCCGGCAATTATTAAAATAACCGGCCAGAAGTCTATCAGGTTATAAAAAGGTATTAAACGGTCGGCAAGAAACAATAACCCGGCAATAATTAACAGAACTCCTGCAATAAGTGCTGTGTTAGATTGATTGTTTTTTACCGGGATTGCTTCTGTGTCGGTATCTGCAACTTCATCCGGGTTTTTATTAAAGGTAGCCTTATAATCAATTGTTTCTGCCGGGATTGTAATCCACATAACAATATATACAAGAACACCCCCGCCTCCAAATAAAGTGAGTAATACAAACGCAACTCTGATCAGAACGGGATCAACCCCAAAGTAGTTTGCCAAACCTCCTGAAACACCACCGATAACTTTGTCGGTATTCGATCGGTACAATCTTTTTGATTTTTCCATTTTTTAAATATTAATGATTTAAAAGTATTATGAAGCAAAGATATAGAAGGGGTGTTCTGATGTAAATAATAAATCGGTGAGCGGTGGTATTTAGTCGGTAAATGGGGCGATAAACCATATGTATTTTACATTTTGTCAAAAAGTGAAAAAAACATATAGAAATAGTTCAATATGTTACTTAAATCCTTAGAAAACACAGCTATATTTTGTACCTTTGCGCTCCTAATTAAATAATTGACTATCAAAATTAATAAAGAAGATTCTTAACGTATGAAAAAAATTCATGTAGCAAATCCTGTTGTGGAACTGGACGGAGACGAAATGACCCGGGTTATCTGGGCAATGATTAAAGATAAACTTATCCTTCCTTACCTGGACATTGATATAAAATATTATGATCTGGGTATCGAAAAAAGAGATGAGACAGATGATCAGATAACTGTAGATGCTGCCCATGCTATTCAAAAATATAATGTGGGGATTAAATGTGCTACCATTACACCTGACGAGATAAGGGTAGAGGAGTTTGGGCTGAAACATATGTGGAAATCACCTAATGGAACAATAAGGAACATCTTGGGAGGTACGGTATTTCGTGAACCGATTCTTATTAAGAATGTTCCGCGCCTTGTTCCGGGATGGAAAAAACCTATTGTCATAGGCCGTCATGCATTCGGCGACCAGTATCGTGCAACGGACTTTTTAACCAAAGGAAAAGGAAAATTAACCATCACATATACTCCTGATGACGGGAGTGAACCGCAAACGTACAACGTACATGATTTTGATGGCGATGGAGTTGCTATGGCTATGTACAATACTGATGAGTCGATCAAAGGGTTTGCTCATTCGTGTTTTAATATGGCTCTTGAAAAAGAATGGCCGCTGTATATGTCAACAAAAAATACCATCCTTAAAAAATATGATGGAAGATTTAAAGATATTTTCCAGGAAATATTTGATGAAAGTTATAAAGATAAGTTTGAAGCTGTCGGAATCCATTATGAGCATCGCTTAATTGATGATATGGTTGCTGCTGCCTTAAAATGGGAAGGCGGATTTGTTTGGGCATGTAAAAATTATGACGGCGATGTTCAGTCAGATACCTTAGCCCAGGGATTTGGATCGCTTGGTTTAATGACCTCTGTCCTTATGGCTCCCGATGGAAAAACGTTGGAAGCTGAAGCAGCTCATGGTACGGTTACAAGACACTACCGCGAACATCAGAAAGGCAACCCTACATCAACTAACCCCATCGCGTCTATTTTTGCGTGGACCAGAGGATTGGCTCACCGGGGACATCTTGATGGCAATCAGAAATTGACGGACTTTGCCCATACGCTGGAAGATGTTTGTGTTAAAACAGTTGAATCGGGAAAAATGACTAAAGACCTGGCATTACTCATTCATGGTAAAGACCTGAAACAGGAACATTATTTACATACCGAAGACTTTTTATCTGCTCTTGATGAGGGATTAAAGTCTAGGCTATCATAAAAACATAATAAAATGAAAGCGTTAAAGGAAAAATTGGAAGAAAAGATAGAAGCTCATCGGCCGCGGGTTAAAAAGCTTCTGCAAGAACATGGAGAAAAGGTTATTAATGAAGTTACCGTTCAGCAGGTAATTGGTGGAATGAGGGGAATCAAAAGTCTGGTAACAGACATCTCTTATCTCGATCCGTACGAAGGCATCAGGTATAGGGGATACACGCTTCCGGAAGTGTTTGAAAAGTTACCCAAACCTGCCGGAAGAGAAATGCCCTATGTAGAAGGTCTGTTTTATTTGCTTCTCACAGGGGAAATTCCCACAATGGAAGAAGTGGATGATCTGATTTATACCAGTGTGAACAGGCGCCAGCTGCCAAAATATGTCTATGAGGTTATAGACGCGTTTCCAAATCACAGCCATCCGATGGCAATCCTTTCGGCAGCAGTGATGTCAATGCAAAGAGAGTCTATATTTAATATTAAGTATCAGCGGGGAATGGATAAGAAAGATTATTGGAAGCCAACCTACGAGGATGCGCTTAATCTGGTATCCAAAATGCCTGTTATCGGAGCATATATTTACAATAAACTGTACAGGGGTGAAAGCAATGTATACCACGATCCAACACTCGACTTTGGTGGCAATTTTGCGCACATGATGGGCAAAGATAATCCTTATGATGATGTTTCCCGAATGTATTTCATTATCCATGCTGACCATGAAAGTGGTAATGTTAGTGCCCATACAGGACACCTGATCGCCAGTTCGTTATCAGATGTGTACTATGCTATTTCTGGTATGATCAACGGTCTGGCAGGCCCGCTGCATGGTCTGGCAAATCAGGAAGTGTTACGTTGGATACAGGCTTTAAAAGCTAACATGGGGGGTAAGTTGCCCAGTGAAAAAGATATGGAAAAATTTGTCTGGAAAACATTGAACAGCGGTCAGGTTATTCCGGGATTTGGTCACGCAGTATTGCGTAAAACAGACCCGAGGTATCAAATACAACGGGAGTTTTGCTTAAGCCATATGCCGGATGATGAACTGTATAGGTATGTTGACCTGCTGTACAAAGTTGTTCCGCCAATACTTAAGGAACAAGGTAAAGCCAAAAACCCATGGCCTAATGTTGACGCACAATCGGGTGTGGTTCAATGGCATTACGGGGTTACACAATACGACTTTTACACAGTATTGTTTTCTATAGGAAGAGCATTGGGCGTACTGGCAAATATTGTCTGGGACAGAGCTTTGGGTTATCCAATTGAAAGACCGAAGTCAATTACTACCGATATGCTTGAGCAAATGGTAGGAGTTAAATAAACTGAAATTACATTTATGAAAAAAGCTCTGCATTGCAGGGCTTTTTTTAATTTAGCACCACTATGATTAAGCAAAAGGAAATCGTACTTCCCTCATTTCGTAAAGGGTTTCATATTATTGACCGCTATATTGAAGAAGCTATTGGCGATCTGCCCGAAAAAGGTTTGCTGCACATCTTCATCAAACATACTTCGGCCGGTTTAATGATCAACGAGAATGCGGATCCGGATGTAAGGACTGATATGAAAACTCTTCTAAACAAATTAGCCCCTGAAGGAGCTCCGTTTTATGTGCATACGATGGAAGGTCCGGATGACATGCCTGCTCATTTCAAATCATCTGTTTTCGGGCAGTCACTGACCGTGCCTGTAACCAATCACAGAATGAACCTCGGAACATGGCAAAGTATTTATTTGTGTGAGTTCAGAGATCACGGGGGAGCCAGGAGGCTGGTTGTCACTCTGTATTATTAATATCCCGGATTATTTTTTCACGTTCACTTTTTGAATAGTCAATCAGTTCAGGATAAAAGTTCGTGAAGTCGTTGAACAGCTCATCATAATTAATTTTTAACACTTCGATAGCTTTGTCCATACCTGAAATCCTTTTGGTTCTGCGGTCCATTCCGTAAAAAACCTGTTGCAATCCCCTGAAACTGGCATAGGCTGTAAGCCAGTTCTGGGCTATCAGGAAAGGTAAAAGTCTTTTGGTACGATGGGGAAGGATAAACAGGTTTCGCGCCAGAATACCATATACATGTGCTGCAAAAACCGACAGTTCCCGTTCATCATAAACATGCCAGTTGCGGGCCAGAAAATGATCGTAATATATGTCCACAACAATGCCTGCAAACCTGCCAAAATCAGGTCGTACCCTTTCGATACTTTGTTTAACAACCGGATGGTTGTCGGTAAATGTGTCAATTTTACGGTGCAGAAGTATACCGGATTGGATCTCTTTTTTATAATCGAGTATTTTATTACCCTTCACAGCATCAGCAATAAAATTGCCCAGAAGAATATTATGATCGTTTCCGGAAAGGTGTGCGTGTGCCAGTAAATTCATAACCTTTATTGAGCGGCAAAATTAACCAAATCAATTTATATTCATTATAGATTCAAAATTTGCTGATCGGGAGTAGTGAATTTTGGTAATTTTGTAACGTTTTATAAAACGAATAATTCATAAATAATATAAACGGATGAAGAAATTGTTGTTATTGGGTGACGAAGCTATTGCTCAGGGCGCTATTGATGCCGGTATATCAGGAGTTTATGCTTATCCGGGAACACCATCAACAGAAATCACAGAATACATTCAGGCGTCTGCCGAAGCGAAACAAAGAGGCGTTAAATCGATGTGGTCATCCAATGAAAAAACGGCTATGGAAACGGCCATTGGTATGTCGTATGCCGGGAAAAAATCATTGGTATGTATGAAGCATGTCGGCCTTAATGTAGCAGCTGATGCGTTTATTAATTCTGCCATTACCGGTGCTAATGGCGGGCTGGTTGTTCTAGCTGCCGATGACCCGTCTATGCACTCGTCACAAAATGAGCAAGACTCAAGGTTCTATGGCAAATTTGCTTTTGTACCAATACTTGAACCCTCGAATCAGCAGGAAGCCTATGATATGACGAGGTATGGATTTGTATTATCGGAAAAATACGGAGTTCCCGTATTACTCCGGATCACTACACGTCTGGCACATTCAAGGTCTGGAGTGCTCCGCACGGAATCTGCCACTGAAAACGAATTAAAACTGCCTTCCGATCTGCGCCAGTTTGTGCTGCTTCCATCTATTGCCCGGAAACAATACAATACGCTGTTAGCAAAACAGGATGCACTGGAAGAAGATGCCGCAACGTCAGGTTTCAACGAATATATTGACGGGAGTGATAAAACATTGGGAATCATTTCCTGCGGAATTGCATACAATTATTTAATAGAAAATTATGAAGACGGAAAAGTGCCTTTCCCGGTATTAAAAGTAGGCCAGTACCCGGTACCCAAAAAGATGCTGCAGAAGTTATACGAGAGTGTGGATGAACTGCTTGTTTTGGAAGAAGGTTATCCGATACTTGAAGAACTTTTAAGGGGTTATTTAAATCTCGGTAAAAAAATAAGAGGGAGAATGGAAGGGAGTGTCCCGCGTGCCGGAGAACTGAACCCCAACATTGTAGCCAAAGCATTGGGAATAGGTATTGCCGAAGGATTTGACCCGGCAGAGATAGTAAAAGGCAGGCCTCCCAAGCTTTGTGACGGTTGCGGACACTGGGATTCGTTCGCTGCATTAAATGAAGCGTTAAAACCATATTCCGGAGGGCGTGTGCTTTCCGATATCGGTTGTTACACATTGAGTGCTTTGCCTCCGCTGCAAGCTATTAACAGTTGTGTCGACATGGGTGCATCCATCACTATGGCTATTGGTGCTGCCGAAGCGGGTCTGGTACCTGCTGTCGCAGCTATTGGCGACTCAACTTTTACCCATTCGGGAATAACAGGTTTGCTGGATGCAGTTAATCGCAAGGCTCCTATTACTGTATTGATCAATGATAATGCAACGACCGGAATGACTGGCGGACAAGATTCGGCAGCTTATGGCAAAGTGGAAGATATTTGCCGTGGTGTAGGTGTGGAAGAAGATCATATCAGGATAATAAAACCGTTAAGAAGGCTGCACGAAGAGAATGTTCAGGTGATCAAAGAGGAGTTAGAATATGAGGGAGTTTCAGTAGTTATTGCACGACGCGAATGTGTTCAGACACTGGCCAGAAGAATGAAGCTAAAAGCGATGGAGAAAAAGAAAGCAGCCGCAAAAGCGTAAAAATTGCAGATTATTTGGTTTATGAAAAGAATGATAAAAACATGAAGAAAGATATTATATTGGCCGGTGTTGGTGGCCAGGGTATATTAACCATTGCCACAATTATTGGTACGGCAGCTCTTTCCGAAGGGCTTCAACTAAAACAGTCTGAGGTGCATGGCATGAGCCAGAGAGGCGGAGACGTACAATCGCATTTAAGAATCTCTTCAAAAAATATTGCTTCCGACCTGATTCCCGAAGGGAAAGCAGATATGATCATTTCCGTGGAGCCGATGGAATCATTGAGGTATGTGAATATGCTGGATAAAGAAAGTGGCTGGCTGGTTACCAGTATGAACCCTTTCAATAATATTTCCGATTACCCGGATCTGGAAGAGGTATTGAACGAAATATGGAAACTGCCGCATTATGTGACCCTTGATGCCGACAAAATTGCAAAAGAGCAAGGATCGGTAAAAGCGGCAAACATTGTGGTTCTGGGAGCTGCATCACCTTACATGGGCATTCAGTATGAGTCATTTACAGATGCTATTAAGAGTGTTTTTTCGAAAAAAGGAGAAGACATCGTTAAACTTAATCTGAAAGCACTCAGGGCAGGCCGCCAATATGCCGAAAAAAGAACGTAACTACCGATTATAAAATATTGATCAGGACCTTCTCTTTTCAAGGGTTATCACAGCTATTTAAACGTATCTTTGCCCCCGGATTTTATCATGAGTATGCAGAAAATAAGTGTAGCAGGAATATATCTGGTAGCAGTTGTTTTGTTTTTTAGCTCCTGCAATAGCCGGAATAATAAGGAACAACTCGAAGCGAAAGTTGCATATTATATGCCCGAACTGGTGTATGGCATTAATGTGGATACGCTTGAGATCAGGCAGGATAAAGTAAAACGTAATGAATTTCTTGCTGATATCCTGTTGCGAAATGGTGTTGATTATTCCGTTATCGATTATATTGCACGGAACACAAAAGATACATTTGATGTCAGACATATCAAATACGGGAACACCTATCATATCTTTTACACGACCGATTCAGTTCCCCGGGCACTGTATTTTGTGTACGATATAACGCCTTCATCCTATGTTTTGTATCACCTTGTTGATAGCGTTTATGCCGTACGTGGTGAGAAGGAAATTGTAACCAGGATAGCAACTACGAAAGGTAATATTCAGTCATCTTTGTGGAATGCCCTGGTCGAAAATAAGGCGGATCCTAACCTGGCGAACGAATTATCGGAAATATATGCCTGGACCATTGACTTCTTCGGCCTTCAGAAAGGCGACAGTTACAAAGCCATCTACGAAACTTTTTATGTGGACGATAACTATACGGGACTTGGCAGAGTAATGGCCGCCAGCTTTAATCATGGAAGCAAGGATCTGTATGCGTTTTATTTTGAGCAAAACGGAAAAGGAGATTATTTTGATACAGCAGGAAACAGCTTGCAACGAACATTCTTAAAAGCACCATTACGGTACTCGCGTATCAGTTCAGGATTCTCTAACAGTCGTATGCACCCGGTTTTGAAGATCAGGAGGCCCCACCATGGAGTTGATTACGCAGCGCCGGCAGGAACACCTGTTCATACAGTCGGTGATGGGGTTGTTGTTAAAAAAGGCTATCAGAAAAACGGGGGCGGAAACTATATAAAAATCAAGCATAACGGTACCTATTCAACTACTTATATGCACCTGAAAGGATTTGCCAAAGGGATTAAGGTAGGGCAGCATGTAAATCAGGGCGACCTGATCGGCTTTGTGGGAAGTACCGGGTTGGCAACCGGGCCACATCTTGATTTCAGGTTTTACAGAAACGGACGGGCTATAAATCCGCTAAAAGTTGAGTCTCCTCCGTCAAAACCGGTTGAAGAGAATTACCGTGCTGCTTTTGATTCTGTCGTCAGTCACTACCTCCCCTTACTTCAGTCCATGTAACAATTTTATTTCTTTCACCTTCGTTGTTGGTGTCTTCACCAACAAATTATACTCACTGCTTTATCTCATTCCTTGTCAGCGAATTCAGCTAGCCTTTTGTAAAGAACACATTTTTTACCCGACAGTTTTATCTTCTGCCACCCCATTGTTGGTGTCTTCACCAACAAATTGTACCCACTATTTTTTTATCTCACTCCTAGTGTTTGATGCAGACAATAACTGAGGAGTGAACCGCCAGCAAATTCGACCGGTCTTTGCCCCCCATTGTTGGTGTCTTCACCAACAAATATTACTCACTACTTTTTTCTCCCAATCCTTTGCGGTTGATGCAGACAACAACCGAGGAGTGAACCGGCAGCAAATTCGACCGGTCTTTGCCCCCCATTGTTGGTGTCTTTACCAACAAATTATACTCCCTACTTTTTTATCCCAATCCTTTGCGTTTGATGCAGACAACAACTGAGGAGTGAACCGCCAGCAAATTCGACCGGTCTTTGCCCCCCATTGTTGGTGTCTTCACCAACAAATTATACTCCCTACTTTTTTATCCCAATCCTTTGCGTTTGATGCAGACAACAACCGAGGAGTGAACCGGCAGCAAATTCGACCGGTCTTTGTAAGGATTGCGTTTTTTGCCCGACAGTTTTATTGATGAAAACTATAAAACTCATATACATACTCAGCATCGTGTTACTCATGGCAATCGGATGTGCAAAAAAAAACGCAGCTGTTGATAACAGGACCACGGGTCAGGATGTATGGCTTGTAAATACAGACGATATCATACATTTCGGTGCTGAAAAGGACAAGATCAAATCGATTGATACGCCCATATTTGTGCCTGTTCGTGATGTCGGGCTGGATGATAACGCGCTGGTTTATGCTTTTCATTACGAAGGTGTTACAAAAGTTTATCCACAGTCGGTTATGGGCATGCACGAAATTGTGAATGATAAAATCGGAACCTATTATTATTCGGTAAGTTTTTGTCCGCGTACCGAAAGCACGTTGGCATGGAACCGTATGATTAATGGAAAAATAACGGAATTTGGTGTATCGGGAATGTTATACAAAGAAAATCTGATACCTTATGACAGAAACACAATAAGCCATTGGTCGCAAATGAAAAATTTATGTATCAATGGATCGTTTATTGGTATTCAACCTGAAACGGGCTTGTTAGTGGAAACGACATTTGCTCTGATAAAAAATGCCTATCCCGATGCACTTGTTTTAGATCACGAATTATGCACGGAAGGAAGCTGCGGAACAGGAGGCGGACGTGAATTCGGTGACCCGGGTAACGGAGATGAAACTACGATACTGCCGCCTGAAGCCAGATACTTCGGTGTGTTAAAGGATGAAAACTTATTATTGTTTGAATTGACCTTGTTTGCCGGTTCGACACGTGTGATAGAAACCAGATTCGGAAATATGAACCTGGTTGTGGCTGGTAATTTTGAGGAACACTTATTTCTTGCTTTTATAAAAGATTCCAGACTCAAAGCAACTAAGTATTATGCAGTTCAGAACTCATTACCGGTAGTGATGAAAGACGATATAGGGAATGAATACGACATGTTCGGAGTTATTGTAAAAGGACCTGACAAAGGAATCCGGTTGAATTCTCCGGTTGCTTACCTTGCGCAAACATTTGCCTGGCAAACCTTATTCAGCAGCATTACGGTATTTAAGTAGGAGGGAGAGTAATTGAAATAAAAGAGGCTGTCTCAAAAGGGCAGCCTTTTTACATCTCTAATTTTCTTATTTATCGGGGGATTTGTTAATAAGATTGTTAAAAAAAGAGGGGGATGCCTCCCCCTCCAAAGCCATCAAGTTTAGTAACTTGAGGTATGCAATCTAATAAATCAAAAGTAGTATTTAAAGACTACAATCCCAAGCAAAATATGCTTTTACCTCCTTCGCTGGACGAGTTAATCGATGAAAATCATTCTGTTCGCGTAGTCAACCAGGTAATAGATCATATTGATATTGATCCTTTGATCAAGAAGTTTAAAGGTGGTGGCACTTCAAGTTATCATCCTCGTTTGATGTTAAAGGTACTAATTTATGGATACCTGACCAATCAGTACTCGAGTCGCAAGATAGAAGATGCCCTTCATCAGAACATTCACTTTATGTGGCTCAGCGGCATGAGCTATCCTGACCACAATACAATCAATCGCTTCAGGAGTGAGCGTTTAAAGGGAGTCTTAAAGCAAGTGTTCAGTCAGGTTGTTTTATTATTAGTTGAAGCAGGTCATGTATCTTTAAAAGAAGCAGCTTACCTGGATGGGACCAAGATCGAGGCCAATGCTAATCGTTATACTTTTGTTTGGGGTCGAAGTATTAAAACCCATCGTGAAAAGATCAAACGTCAGCTTAAAGAGTTGTGGGCTTATGCTGAAAGTATTGCCAGGGAAGAGTTGAAAAATAATGAGCCCGAAGACTTCGAGCATATTGATGCTGAGAAAGTCAGACAAACGATTGATAATATTGATAAAGCCTTATCAGGGAAGGAGGTTGATAAAAAGAAAAAGCAGAAGTTAAATTATGCTCGAAGAAACTGGCCAAAGAACCTTGATAAATATGATGAGCAGGAAAAGCAAATGGGTGATCGTAATAGCATCTCCAAAACGGATCCTGACGCTACGTTTATGCGCATGAAAGAAGATCATATGCTGAATGGTCAACTAAAGCCTGCTTATAACTGGCAAATCTCCACACAAGAGCAGTTCATCCTGGGTTACACCATACATCAAACCACTACTGACACCACCACTCTTCAGCCACACATGGAATCACTTGAAGAGACTCTGGGACAGATGCCCGAAATACTTGTTGCTGACGCCGGATACGGGTCAGAAGAAAATTATGAATATCTTGAAAGCAATGGGGTTGAAGCCTTTGTAAAGTACAACTACTTTCATAAAGAACAGACTAAAAAATGGAGAGAAGACCCTGCCCGAGCAGAAAACCTGCATTATAATGAGCATCTCGATTGCTTTTATTGCCCCATGGGGCAGGCCATGACTTTTGTAAAAGCATCAACAAGAACCACAACGACTGGTTATAAGCAACAAAAACACCATTATCAGGCACAAAACTGCACTGGATGTCCAATGCGCGGGGTATGTCATGCTGGTAAGGGAAATCGCACTATAGAAGTTAGCCCCAAATTGATGCGGTACAAATCCGTCATCCGACAAAAACTCAATAGCGAGCAAGGTAAAAAATATCGAAGTCAACGGCCTGTTGATGTGGAAGCTGTATTCGGTATTATCAAGAATAATCACAACTTCAGGAGATTTATGCTCAGGGGTTTAGATAAGGTGGAAATTGAGGCCGGCCTGCTCGCTTTAGCACATAATATCCGGAAAATGGTTAACTAGAAGAGCTTAATAGCCCTTTTTTCTTTTCAAATCACCCAAATACAATCAAATGGTAAAGAAAAAACGGAAACTTATTTCTAATCTAAAATCTTCGAAAAAAAAAGGGCTGTCTCAATTTGTTTTGAGACAGCCTCTTTT
>Ga0164315_10000156_pt1 | contig 41307 bp, 35 predicted proteins | sample GuaBasSedimGuay6_FD_113737 | JGI IMG/M metagenome (GOLD analysis project Ga0164315, IMG submission 113737) | Subseafloor sediment microbial communities from Guaymas Basin, Gulf of California, Mexico - Guay6, Core 4569-2, 0-3 cm | ecosystem: Environmental > Aquatic > Marine > Hydrothermal vents... | reverse complement strand
TAGACGAAGCCTCTGGAAATATAGTAGATATAGGTGCTGGAGTAGTTTTAAATAAAAATTTAACAGCGACAGGAAATATACAACACACAAAACAAGGTTTAGCAAAGATTACAAATCTTTATGCTGGTATCAACTATATAACATCAGGCGAAACCATAAGGTTCAAAATAGGAGCTATCGCAGGGGTTAGTATGTTAAAGTGGAGTGAAGCCCCGCTTGAGTTTGCGAGAGATAACTATGAAGATATAAAACAAGAAGCTGTATTGTATGGTGCTCAAGTTGGTATACTGTTTGGTTTTAGCGACAATCTTGATATGACTTTAAAAGCACAAGGGCTTATGCTAAATCAAACACTGGAAGTAAAAGATACACAAAATACACTTGAGCATGGGTTGCAGACAAATATTATGGTAGGTTTGCGATACAAGATATAAGTTATAAACTTTTTCTTATACCTCTTTTTTTTATGTAGTTGTTTAATCCTATATGATTGTTGAATCCAAGTAGTTTGCTGATTTGTCTTATGCTTTGTCCGCTTCTTAAATAACCTTGAATTTTATTTAAATCTTTATCAAATTTTGATTTTTGCACTGTGCCTATCGGCTTGCCAAGTTTTTGGCCAGACAATTTTTTATAATATAGTGCTTCTTTTGTCCTGTGGCTTGAAAGCTCTTTTTCTATATCTACAGCATGTTTGTATAGTTTCAAAATAAACTTTGTAAATTTGTCATCTTTTGTTAGTTCATATTTGTCATCGACAGCTATTATTGTAATGTTTTTATTTAAAAGATATAAAATAGTATCGTATATAACATCAGTATATCTACCCAAGACAGCCAGATTTGCAACAATAAGTTTAGAACCAGTTTGCATATGCGATGTTATATCAATAATCTCCTCTTTGCTATTTTTTGTCTTTTGTTCATATTTGATAATAGAGTTAAACTCTATTTTTTTTGAGTTTTTGTAGTTTTTTATAGAGATTATTTGTTTTTCTACATAACTTTTGTCATAGATGCTATATTTGATAAGCGTATATGTATTCATATTGTTGTCGTACCTCATTTACTTTGTTTTAACTACATACGACACAAAAAATGCATTTGTGTATTTTTATAGTGTTTATAGTCATAGAAATATATCAAGTATATAAGATAATTTAGCAGGCATAGAGCTCCTTTTGGGTGTTATTTTGTTATTATAGTGTATTATTCTTAAACGCACCTTTATGAAATAATATATTTATGATTTGATGATTGTATTTAAGATATTGTATTGTTAACAAGGGCGTCTCTCATACATTTTATCAGACCTTTTGTTGCTTTTGTATTTGTCCAAAGTTCAAGTGCCTTTACACCTTGATATAGTAGCATATCTTCACCACTTTTACATTTGATACAAAACATTTTAGATAAAGATAAAAATTTTGTATTTTTGTTGTATATGCAGTCGAAAGCATACGAGCAATTTTTCAAAATTTTTTTTAGATTGTTTATCGGTATAGGAGTTGTGTCATCTATTAGTCCAACACTTGTGGCGTTTATTATTAAATTATAAATATAGTTTGTGTTTAAATTTTTTGTGCTTGTGGTTTTCGCTCCAATATCTTTAAAAAACTTAAGTTTACTTGCTGTTCTATTTGCGACAGTCGTTTGAATGTTTGCTTCTATTAGAGCTACAGCTATAGCTTTAGCAGTGCCACCAGCACCTATGATCAAAGCAGATGATATAGGTAAAAACTCTTTTATAGCCATCATAAAACCACTTCCATCTGTGTTGTAGGCTACTATTTTATCACCTCTTTTTATATAAGTGTTTACGGCTTTTATTTTATTTGCCTCTCCTACAACTATGTCTGCTAATTCATAAGCTACTTCCTTGTGTGGTAGCGTGATATTAGCACCACTTAAGTCTCTTTGTTTGAAAATATCTTTAATATTTTGTTTTTTTATTTGTGTTTTGTCGTATAAACAATCAAGTCCAAGATACTTAAAGCCAGCATTTTGCATACTTGGCGATTTTGAATGTGAAACAGGATTACCAAATATAGTGTATCTATTCATATGTGCCTTTTTGAATATAATATCTAAAAAATATAATAGTTTTAAGAAATTTTCAGTATAATTGATTACATTTTAAGAAAGGATAAATATGTTGGACAAAATCAAGAAAGTAGTTGTGGAGCAACTCGATTGTAATGCAGATGAAGTTAAAGAAGATTCAAAATTTGTTGAGGATTTAGGAGCTGATAGCTTAGATGTAGTTGAGTTGGTTATGGCTCTTGAAGAAGAGTTTGATATCGAGATACCAGATGACGATGCTGAAGGTATATTGACAGTTGCTGATGCACTCAAGTATATTGAAGATCACAAATAATTATAATTATACAAGATAGCTTTTTGGCTATCTTGCTTTTTAAAAATATAAAAGAATATTATATTTTTAAAAGGCAAAAAAGGAGCACAAATGCAAAAAATTGTTATTACAGGGATTGGTATGATAAATGGTTTGGGTCAAAATGCCGATGAATCATTTGATGCTATTGTTGATGGCAAGACAGGTATTGATACCGTGACGCTATTTGATATAAATGAGTTTTCAGCAAAAATTGCTTCTGAAGTTAAAAATTTTGATCCTACAACGATATTAGGTAAAAAAGAAGCAAAAAAAGCAGACCGTTTTATACAGCTTGGCATCCACGCAAGTGCAGAAGCTATGAACGATGCAGGACTTTTACACGATAATAAAGTCAGTGATGATATAGCAAATGATATCGGTATAGTGTCGGCATCTGGTATTGGCGGTTTACCAAATATTGAAAAAAATTCAGTAACATGTTCAAATCGTTCACCAAATAAAATATCGCCATTTTTTATACCATCATCGCTTGTGAATATGCTTGGTGGCTTTGTGACAATTCAACACAACATAAAAGGTCCAAACTTATCTGTGGTTACCGCTTGTGCTGCTGGCACACATGCGATTGCAGAAGCATATAAAACTATAGCACTTAAAGGTGCAACAAAAATGCTCGTAATAGGAGCTGAATCAGCTATCACAGGTGCTGGTATTGGTGGATTTGCAGCCATGAAAGCTCTGTCAACAAGAAATGATGATCCTAAAAAAGCTTCCAGACCATTTGATAAAAATAGAGATGGTTTTGTCATGGGTGAGGGTGCTGGAGCATTAGTTGTAGAGAGTTTACAATCAGCTAAAAAAAGAGGAGCGAAAATATATGCTGAAATTTTAGGATTTGGTGAAAGTGGAGATGCAAATCATATAACCACACCCACACAAGACGGGCCATATAGGGCTATGAAAGCAGCATATGATATGGCAAAACGAAACAACAATGGTGAGCTACACATTGATTATGTCAATGCACACGGCACAAGCACCCCAGTAAATGATAAAAATGAAACAGCAGCTATCAAGCAGTTATTTAAAGATAAGCAGTCTTGTCCGCCTGTATCATCAACAAAAGGCCAAATAGGCCATTGTTTGGGTGCCGCTGGCTCAATAGAGGCTGTTATCGCTATAAAAGCTATGGAAAATGCGATAATACCACCAACAATAAATCAAATCTCAAGTGACGATGAGTGCGATTTGGATTATGTGCCAAATACAGCAAGAAAACAAAAAATTGATATAGTGATGTCAAACTCCTTTGGTTTTGGCGGCACAAATGCTGTGATAATACTAAAAAATTACAAAGGATAAAATGTGGCTACATATTTAGATTTTGAGCAAAACCTCAAACTAATTGAAGAGGATATAATATCTGCTAAAGCAAGAGCAGACGAACATACAGTCGCTTCGTTGGAAAAAAAGTTAGAAAAAGAGGTAGAAAAAACTTACGGTAGCTTAAATGACTTCCAAAAGTTAAAACTCGCAAGACACATAGATAGGCCATATGCTCTTGATTATGTTAGAGCATTGCTTACAAATTATTATGAAATACATGGCGACAGACACCTAAGCGATGACAATGCCATAGTGTGTTTTTTTGGTTTATTGGGTGATCAAAAAATACTGATCATCGGTGAACAAAAAGGCAGAGGAGTTAAAAATAAAATAAAAAGAAACTTTGGTATGCCAAATCCAGAAGGATATAGAAAAGCTCTAAGAGTAGCTAAAATAGCAGAGAAATTTGATATACCTATAGTTATGTTTGTAGATACACCCGGGGCATATCCGGGTATAGAAGCTGAAGAGAGAAGCCAAAGTGAAGCAATAGCTAAAAATCTATTTGAGTTTAGCGACCTTGACACAATAACTATATCAATAGTTATAGGCGAGGGTGGATCAGGAGGAGCATTGGCTATCGGTGTCGCTGATAGGTTAGCTATGATGAGATATAGTGTTTATTCTGTGATATCGCCAGAAGGTTGCGCTGCTATACTTTGGGATGACCCTTCAAAAGTTGAAATAGCATCAAAAGCTTTAAAGATCGTGCCAGAAGACTTAAAAAATATGAACTTAATAGATGATATTATTGACGAGCCACTTACAGGAGCACACAGAAAAAAACATGAAGCTTACAAAGCAGTTGGAAATTATATAATCAATAGTATAAATGAACTAAAAACTATGACAAAACAAGACAGATTAGCACAACGATATGACAAACTTTTGTCGCTTGGCAGTTTTGATTAGAGTTTATGGATATCAAAAATAAAACAGTTCAGGAGCTTGAATACTTAAGTTCACAAATACGAAATAAAATCATCAATGTGGTATCAAAAAACGGTGGGCACTTAAGCTCCTCTTTGGGTGCTGTTGAGCTTATAATCGCCATACATAAAGTTTTTGACATAGAAAATGATCCAATTATATTTGATGTATCTCACCAATGCTATGCACATAAACTTCTAACAAAAAGATGGGACAAATTTAAAACTATACGACAATACAAAGGTTTAAGCGGCTTTTCAAAACCAAGAGAGTCAAAATATGACTATTTTGTAAGTGGACATAGTTCTACATCTATATCACTTGCGGTTGGTGCTGCGAAAGCATTTCGTCTAAACTCCACCGACAATACTCCTGTAGTGATGATAGGCGATGGTTCTATGAGTGCCGGACTTGTATATGAAGCTTTAAATGAATTGGGTGATTTGAAACTACCAGTAGTGATAATACTAAATGACAATGAGATGAGCATAGCAAAACCAATTGGAGCTATAAGTAAGTATCTAAGTAGACTACTTGCAGGTCAAACATATCAAGGTTTCAAAAAAAAGGTTGAAAAAGTTTTAAAGAAGTATAGTCCAAACAGTGGTGTGTATATCGCTAAGCGATTGGAAGAGAGCTTGAAACTTATCACTCCTGGTTTGATATTTGAAGAGATGGGATGTGATTATATAGGACCAATTGATGGCCACAACATACAAGAGATTATTGAAACTTTAAAAATAGCAAAAGCTATGAAAAAGCCAGTTATTGTTCATGCAAAAACAGTGAAAGGAAAAGGTTATAGTATAGCAGAAGGACATCATGAGCTTTGGCATGGTGTTGGTCCATTTGATGCAAGTACAGGCGAGTTCCTAAACAAAAGAAAACAAAAAGATACTACAGAAGTATTTGCTGATTGTTTGTTAGAGCTATCAAAAAACAATGATAAAATTGTTGGAGTAACAGCAGCCATGCCAAATGGCACCGGCGTAGATAAACTTATAAAAAATTTTCCTGATAGATTTTGGGATGTAGCAATAGCAGAACAACATGCCATAACCTCTATGGCATCTATGGCAAAAATCGGATTTAAACCATTTGTAGTGATATACTCTACATTTTTGCAGCGAGGATTTGATCAAATTGTGCATGATGTTTGTTTGATGAATCTACCTGTTGTTTTTGCCATAGATAGAGCAGGTATAGTTGGAGCAGATGGCGAGACACATCAGGGACAATTTGATATATCTTATTTGAGAATTTTGCCAAATATGACTATATTTGCTCCTAGAGATGATGACACTATGAAATTAGCTTTAAAGTTTGCTGAAGCTATGAAAACCCCTTGCGCTATAAGGTATCCAAGAGGTTGTTTTAAAAGATTAGAATACAAAGCAAATGGTTTCCAAATAGGCAAAGCCGAACTTCTAAAAGAAAGCGAATCTAAGAAAATATTTGTAGGATATGGTAGCGGTGTATCAAAGGCTATTGATGTAGCAAATATCATCAAAGAAGATGTTGCTATATTAGATTTGAAGTTTGTCAAACCACTCGATGAAAAATTATTACTCCAGTTGCAAAAAAAACACAAAGATTGGTATGTATTTAGTGATAGTCAAGCTATGGGTGGAGTTGGCAGTGCTATATTGGAAATGTTCAGCAAACAAAACAAAATTATAAATCTAAAAACATTTGAATATGACGACATATATATTCAACATGGAGATAAAACATCAATAGAAGATGAGATGGGCATATCAACAGATAAAATTGCTAATCTCTTTGACAAATAGTTTTATAAGCACAATGACGACAATAAGATAAACCCTCACATTTATCAAAACTAACTGAAGCTGTTTTAAGTTGTTTAAATATCTTTTGTAGCTCATTTAATCTATCTTGAATATCCAACAGCTTTAAAAGTTTATTGTGATAGATATTATAGTAGTATAAACCTTTTATGTTTTGTTGATTCATAGCCAAATAATAAAATACAAGCTGGTAGTTATTTTCATTTACTATTGTTTTTTTTGATGTTTTGTAGTCAATGATATTTATAGTATTGTTTGGTAGCATATCGATTCTATCAATTTTTCCAGATATCTTAATACCGTATTTTTCATCAACGAAGCTATGTTCTATTTTATCTATTTTGATACCATTTTTAAACATTGTTATTTCATTTTTTACAAATTTTCTTAATCTATCTTTCCATAATTGTATATCAAATATAGTATATGGATTTTTTATGTTTTCTACCTTTATATTTTCTACAATAGTTTCGTATAGTTGTTTTTCATCAAAAAAACTATTTTTTTGTTTGTATGTATTTTCAAGTGCTTTATGAAGTATGTTGCCTATTTCATAACCTTTTGGTTTGTAAATATTTGTTGGTTCTTTTATGTTGTATATATTGGCAAACAAGAACTTTTTTTTACACGAAAGGTATGTTTCTAAGCTTGATGATGACCAACTTCTAATTGATAAGTCAATGTTTAACACAATATCCTCATCAATATGAGTATATGTTTGCTGTTTATATAAAATAGTTCTATATTTATATTGTGTTTGATGATCTTTTGCTTGATAGTTTAACACAAGCTTTGCAAATTTACTTATATAACTATCTTGAGTTTTGTCATAACTTATATATATATGTTTTGCATTTTTAAAAAGCATATCATAATAGTATGCTTGTAGATTTGTTCTGTTTGTAGAAGTAGGCAAACCAATGCTTGTTTTTATATTTGAGTTTAGAAGTTTGTCTTTTTGGAGTTGTTTTGGCACCAAATGGTTGTTGAAATTACAAACAATCACAGCCTTATATTTCATAGCTCTTGTCTCAAGTAATCCCATAATCGTGACTTTGCCACCAGATGTGTCATCTGTGGTTTCTATTGAAAGTTTGTATAAAAATATTTTTAAATAATCTTTTAAGTTTATATTGATGTGGTTTGATATCAAAGTCAGGTCATATATAACATGATCAACAATATCTCGTAACTCTTTTGTATCGCATAGCGGAAACACAAACAAGCTAAATTTTTGACACAAATTTTTATCTATTATCTTGTCATATGATGTTTTTACAAAATGCATAAACTCATCGTTTATCTCTAAAAACTTATACAAACTTTCTTGTTGTTTGTCAGTATTTATTATATTGTTTTCAATTGTTTTGATTGTTTGATATAGCTTGCTTGAAAGTATATCAAATCCAAAAGCGTAGTTAAAATTGTGTTTATCGTCGAATAATCGTAAATATTTTGCCATAGATTCATCTGGCAAAATGACTGCGATATTTTCTGGTTTTATTTGTTGATTATTAACGGCATCGTATATTGAGTGCTTGATATATGCTATCTCATCTATTTCAGAATCAAATGTTTTTATTTTGATATTTGAAGTGATAGCTTGAAGTTTATGTTTATGAAGTATTTGTTTTGTTGTGATATTGTAGCTATAATTATAATCCAAACATAAATTATTAAGCAAAAGTTTATCTATATTTTCTTTGTTGTATTTTGTATAGTTAAACTCAAGCACAACATCTACAACCTTGCAAATGTCGTTTATAATTCGTATTTCAAACCCACTTAAATAACCTTCAATATACATAACAACTTGACTGTAATTTAATACAAAGCTTTTATTTAGTTTATAATTTTGAGGTAGATTTACTTTGCCTACATAGCCTTCACGGTCAAGTTGATTTAGCAAATTTTGTCTTACTTGTTTTAGCACTTGTATATGTTTTTTGTATAAACTATAACTTTGATTATCAAATAGTTTATCGATATTGACACCCTCTAAAGATAATTCATTGAGAGTGTTTAATATATCATTTGATTTTATAAACTGCTCAGTAAAACTATTTTTCAAACCCAATATGTCAAATCCAGAGAAATTTATAGCTTTATATAAATATATCATAAGCATTGAGCTATCTATAAACTTTTTATCTGCAATATCTACAGACCTATTAAACATATCTGCTATTGTTATTAGTTTTGGAAACAGTTGGTTTGTCTCTTTTTGATTTTCTATATGTTTTCTTATAGCTCTTGAGGTTGGATATACTACTAGCTTCAAAGCAAATTTCTTATCATATCTACTACTTCATCTTTGTCGTTTGGACAACTGCATACTTTGTATTCTTTGAGCCCAATTTTTTTGGCTACTAATTTATATTCGACACACAGCTCATATATTGTCTCACTATTGTCAATTATAAATGATATTGGATATATAAGCACTTTTTTATTTTTATATTTTATAAGAGCATCGTTTAAACTGGGAGTTAGCCATGCCGCGGGACCTACTTTTGATTGATATGCTAAAGATATAGTCTCAAATTTAGTGTTTGTTTTTTTGAGTTTATCTTTTATAAGTTCTATGTGTTCTTGGATTTGTATACGGTATGGATCGCCCCTATTTATGACACTTTGAGGTAAGCCGTGAGCTGAAAATATCAAGTTGAAGTCACTTGCGTTGTTTGTCCTTTTAATAATCTCATCGCAAATAATTTTGTTTAACCTGTCATTTTTATAAAAGTTATTTATAGTAGTGATATTTAACTTACCATTTGACAGATGCATAAACTCTTCTATACTTGACTTAGTTGTAGTAGTAGAGTATTGAGCATATAAAGACAGTAAGGTTACCTTTTGAATGTTTAGTTTTTTTAGTTTGTCTATGCATTGTTGTGCGTTTGGTTTGGTATATCGCATAACTGACAAAACTTTATAGTCTTTGAGCTTTAATGTAAGTTTGACTATAAGTTTGTTTGTGATACTGTGTAGTGGCGAAGCACCGCCTATAGCTTTGTATCCAAGCCAAGCATTGTTCAATCGAGTTTTGACTATAAAATTTGCCAGCATTGATCTGCATTTATCATTTTTTATATTGATGATGTTTTTGTCGTTGAACATATTTGTCAAAAACTCTTTTAGTTCATCTTTGTTTCGTGAGCCACCCATATTCATGATTATTAAAGCTTTTTTCAAGTTTTTGTCCCAATATCAATAATTTCACCTTCGCACCACGAAGCCAAATCCTTATCGTGGGTTATAAGAAGTATGGAAAATTTATATAAAAAACTTTTAAGCATGGACATGACATTGTATGCTACTATATTATCCAAAGCCGATGTAGGTTCATCAAGTAAAAGAACTTTTGGTTTCATAAGCACAGCACGAAGTATGCTGCACCTTTGAAGTTCGCCACCACTTAGGTCTTTTGGCCTTTTATATAAAAGTTCTTTGTTTAGATTAAGTTTTTTCAATATATCATCTATATCATCTATGTTATACACTACATCTAAAATTTGCTCATATATAGAAAAAGTTGGATGAAATGAACTATATGGATCTTGATAAACTATAGAAAATTTTTTTATTTTGATTTTTCCACTTTGTTGTTTTTGTTTGCCAGAAATCAAAGCAAAAATAGTGCTTTTGCCACTACCACTTTGGCCTACAATAGTTTTCAGCTCGTTTTTATTTAGATTTATGCTAAAATTATGAAAAAGTTGCTTGTCATTGTTGTAGGCAAAACAAAGATTTGATATGTTTAATTGTGTCATTTTTACTCATCTTTTAACTATGTAAATTTAGTTATTTTACCTTAATAAACTTTAATTTAAATATGTTATAATATCACACCAACAAAAAGGAGAAAGTATGAAAAAAATCGTATTAGGAACATTGGTATGTAGTGTCGTAGCATTTGCTGCTGTCAATCTTGGAGCTTGCAAGGGTTGTCATGGACAAAAGTGGGAGAAAAAAGCTCTTGGAACTTCAAAAATAGTTGCAAGTATGTCAAAAGCAGATGTTACAGCGGCTCTTAAAGGTTACAAAGCAGGAACATATGGTGGCGCACAAAAAGGCCTCATGAAAGCGCAAGTTGCAAAATACAGCGATGCTGATTTAGCAGGTACAGGAATAGGAAAATAGTCAAACTATTTTTCATAAGAAAAAGGGACGGCAAATATGCTGTCCCTTTTTTTATGTCAAAAATAAGTGCTGATTTATTTATTTTTTAGTATTATTGTAGTTAGGTTGTCATTTATCAAGTATTTTTTTGCAACAGTTTTTATGTCGTTGGTTGTTAGGTTTTTGATGGCATCTTCATATCTCATAAGCGGCGAAATATCTCCTCGTATAAGATAGTGTCCATACAATGATGCCACAGAACTACTGTCTTCAAGTGAAAACACAAAGTCGCTTTTTGTGTTGATTTTAATTTTTTTTATCTCTTTGTTTGTGGTTCCATCGGTTTGAATATATTTAATGATATTTTTTATGACTTTTATAGCGTCTTTGGCTTTATTTTTATTTTGACAAACTCCTACAAACAAAAATACACCGGGGTCTTTTAGTTCCATATTATAAGCATATATGCTACTTAGAAGTTGTTTTTTGTCTATCAGTATCTTATGCAACAAACTACTTTTTCCACTACTTAGAAGTTCGCTTAAAGCCGACAAAGCAACTTGGTCTTTGTGTTGAAAATTTGGTATATGGTAAGATAGAGCAAACATCTGCTCTGCTGTTTGTTTTTTTATGACTATGACTTTCTCACCATTTTGTTTTGGTTCTGTTGTGTGTAATACATGTTGTCGTTTTTCATTATTATTTTTATTATTTTCAAACCATTTTGTAGCTTCGTCAAATACAACTTCCTTTTCTATATCACCCGATACCACAACTATAGAGTTGTTTGGATTGTAGTTCTTTTTGTGAAAATCTTTGATATCATCTATGTTCCAGTTTTTTATATCGTTCATAAATCCTATAGGCGTCCAGTGATATGGGTGATATGTGAAAGCATTGTTAAATAACTTGAAATACATAAATCCCATAGGAGAATTGTCAGTTCGCCATAATCTTTCTTGAGCTACTACATCTCGTTCTTTTTGAAACTCATCGTTATTTAGGGTTAAATTTGCCTGAAGCTCACTAAACAACTCAAGAGATTTAGAGATATTTTTTGTGCTCGATTTTATATAGTAGTGTGTATAATCAAAACTTGTTGAGGCATTGTTAACTCCGCCAAATCCCTTGACGATTGTATCAAACTCGCCGGCTTTTAAGTTTTTGGTTGATTTAAAGTTTAAATGCTCTAACATATGTGCTACACCACTTTTGCCCATAGTTTCATCACGACTTCCTACATCGTAAAATATATTTGTGCTTATAACACTTGTGCCATTTTTCATAGGTATTGCGACTATTTTAAGTCCGTTGTCTAATACTTTTGTATAGTGTTGTGGTAGATTGTTTGCCAAAATTGCTCCTGTAAATAGTATAGTAAATAATATATGTTTCATATCAGTTTTTCATAAGCTTCGTTTATTGAATTAGCTTTATTCATGATAAACAATACCAGAGCACTGTTTAGTCTAACAATATGCAAAAACTCTTTTGTTGGGTTGTTTATCATCTCTAGTGATTCATCTAATGTTATGTTGTCCCAAGATTTTTGGTATGTTATGCCATATCGTGACGGGTCAATTTTTTGCTCAACTGCTTTGCCATTTTGTATTACCCAAAAAAGTGTCTTGCTGTATATCTCGCTTGTGCCTTCGTTGCCTTTGATTATGACAAGTTTGTCGTATTGGTTTTCAAACATAGCTTTGTATTTTTCCATAAATGGTTTGTGAAACACACCAGTGATACCTACAGAACTATTAGCAGGATTTGATAGTCTTTCAATTGTATTTAAACCAGTTCGTATGCCAAGATTGTTTCGCAATGATGTCAAACTACTAAGTGATTTAAATATTTTCGTTCTATCAAAATAGTATAAGTTTGAAGGTAAGACAATGTTGGTAGCTATATCCTTGACTGTTACTCCATTTTTGCTTGGCTGTAGCTCATCGCCAGTGACAACTATATTTATACCAAAACTTAAAAGCATTTTAGCGATTGACACAAACATATATGGGTTGTTTCTTTTGCCATCGTATGGATAACCTATCTCACATGAGTTTTGCACGGTTTGTTTTGTTGTTTTAGTATTGAATAGTTCTACAACCGCCTTAAATTCATCGTTGGTTTCTGGTTTTAATCTCCAAGCTATAAGAAAAGCACCTATTTGTTCAGGTGATACTTCACCGCTCAATATCATCTCAAAACAGTCTGTTATTTGCTCTTTAGTCATATCGTAGTTGTGTTTTGGTCCAGTTCCAACTGCTTTTAGATATTGTGTAAATTGATTTTTATTTTTGTCCATGGTTTTTATATTCCTTTTTTGCTAAACATTACTGTTATTGTTTTAAATATGATTTTAAACTCAAGCTTCAAGCTCCAATGTTTGATATAATACAAATCATACATGAGTTTTTGTCTTGTATCATCTTTGCTTCGTCCTTCCGTGAACATCACTTGAGCCCAACCAGTGATACCAGGCTTGACTATGTGTCTGTGATTGTAGTATGGTATGTTGTTTTCATATTCATCTACAAGTTTATCCCATTCTGCTCTTGGACCTATCAAACTGATATCACCTTTTATCAGATTGAAAACTTGTGGTATCTCATCTACTCTGTTTTTTCGTATTTTCAAGCCAAACTCAAAAACTCTTTCATCATCTTTTGTGGCGGTGCGAATATCACTATGTGTATCGTGTATATGCATGGTTCTAAACTTGATTATAGTAAATTTTTTATTGTTTAGTCCAACTCTTGTTTGATGAAAATACAAATACCCGGGTGATTGGGATTTTATATTTGCTTTGACTTTAAACTTCACAAAAAACAAAACAACAAACAAAACAACAGCACCAAGTATGTCTATAACTCTTTTTTGAAGCCTGACATATATATTAAACTTTTGAATATCATCAAGATAGTGTAGATCATCGTTGTCTTGAGGTATATAACACTTATATAAATACTCTTCTAAAAAATGCTCAATAGACATAATTTTAAGCTTGGAGTTGTTGATTCTAAACTTCAGGTTAGTAAGATATTTGATAATTTTATCATCTACTTTTACTTTTGTATTTAGCACAATGGTTACAAAACTGCCATTTAGATTATTTTCTATTTGTGTTATGACATCGTCTGGATTTTTGTCTTTGTATACAACATCTACGATAGTGCTAAATTTTTTGCTTAATTGTTTCGTCTCAAGCGAAGTGAAAACATATTTTTGGCCTAATACTATCATATATTTATATCTTTATGTATGCCATAAATATACAAAGCAAAAAGTATTGTATTGTTTGGTTTGAATGGTATCCAAGCTTTGTTTGTTTGTGGTTTTGGTTTGTCGATATTTATCATAGTGTTATTATATCATCTTTTCATAAATACAAGTAAATTATTTTTTTTGAGGTGTCCTTAAATATTTTATGATAAAATACAAAAGGTATGATAGATGATAGCTTGAGTTTCTCAAGAGGAAAGTCTGTGCTACTGTGAAGTATGGTTCCATCTAACCGATGGCTAGGGCAACCTAAGGGATAAGTGCAACAGAAAACAAACCACCATTTGGGAAACCAAAAGGCAAGGGTGAAAAGGTGAGGCAAGAGCTCACCAGTATTTGAAGCAATTCATATAGCTATGTAAACCCAACCTGTAGCAAGACAAGTATGGTAAACTTCACTTTGGGATATAGTTTTTTATATTCTATTAGCTTGTCGCATAAGCTTTAAAGCGATTTAAAGATTAGATAAATTATCATCAAATACAAAACACAGCTTACTATCATACCTGCCTTATATTTTTATACTTAAGTCTCTTTTTTACTAAATTTATATATCATGTGTTTATTTCACAATATAAACTAATCAGCAAAATAGTATATATTTTTTACACTCGGAACCCTAAATTTATTTAGGGCAAAATGTAGAAATAGCAATATATTTTGGGTTGTTTATAGTTGTAGGTTGTTTAAGCTTTTATAGAAACATTTTCACTTCGTGAAAAGCGATTCTCTTGTTTTGAATAAAATTGGGGTTTGGGAGTGGTATTTAGAAGTTCCCTTGAATAATATCAAGATATTTTCCGTTTATAGTAGCTCGAACGATTTACCCCGAACAAGTTCTTTGGTTCCGAGACTATTATAGATATCTCGAAATCCTAAACTACTTATCAGAGAAATTTGCTTCGCAAACCGCACCAGCTTTTCTGGTTTAGGGCAAAATATTAATAATCAATAAAATAGAATATATTTATATACTCGGAACCCCTGACTTGTCTGGGGCAAAATATAAATAAGCAACAAAATAATATATTTTTATTTGTAGTAGTATGAAACTTTGGCCCCGAACAAGTTGCGGGTTCCGAAGTGATTGTATTTTCTCGGAACCCTAAATTTATTTAGGGCAAAATGTAGAAATAGCATATATATATTGAAATATAAGTTCTTTTAAGTTTGTTTGAGTAAAATGGCTTCACTTCTAAATTGTTTTCATAGTTTAGATAAATAAAAGGAGAAAATATGAAAAAAATGACAAACTTGAGTGAAAATAGTTTCAACCAAGACAAAACCTGTGGGGGGGGGGACACATAGTCGCTTCTTCTTAAATAGTTTTCAAAAAACTAGCAAAGACTTACTACGAGTAGTAGGTCTCACATCTGCTATAGTTTTAGCAACAACCACAAGCAGTTTTGCTGAAGATAGTAGTGCAAACAAAGGCAACATTTATGTTGGAGCAAATATGGCAGCCGGCTTTGGTTTTAAAGATGATAAAATTGGCACAGCAACAAATGGTGATGATATAACCTTATCAGCTGGTGGCGGTTTTGGTGGCTCATTGTATATAGGATATGTTATAAATCCAACTTTTGATGTAGAGTTATCAGTGGGAAAGCAAACTTCGTCTATGACACCTGTGAGCAATGCCACTGGCGATTTTAGTAGAAATACTGTTCTTTTGTCAATATTGATGAAAAAACAAGTTGCAGGTAAACATAACTTAAAATTTGGTGGTGGATTTGGCACATATAGTGGAGCTAAACTTGAGATGACATTCGATGACATTAATTTAATAAACGCTTTAAAATATGAGCAAGAGTATGAAAGCGCAACTGGAGTGCATGTTATGTTACAAGACGAATTTGAGATTAATCCCAGTTTATATTTCGTAGGTGGAGCCAAAGCCTATAGTGTAAGCTATAAAGAAAAAAAGACATTTGTAGTAGATGGAAGAACTATTGACAATACAGAAGTAGAGACAGTAGATGGCGGCGGTATTGATCTTATGATAGGTATAGTAAAGTATTTTTGATAAACAAACATTTCGAAATCAAAACTATTTTATAATTTAAGCATAAAATACCCACCTAAACTAATCATAGTTTAGGTGGAAAATAAATAAAAAAGAAATTTTTAAAACAAAACAGATTGTAAATCTATTGGTGTTCGAACCAATTATAATATCATACACACGTATTAACTCAAATACAAGCGATACAAAAAAACTTCAAAGTATTTAGCCAAACCAATAAAAATTAACTTTTATATCGGCTTTGCCTCACAATGATATAATATATAAACCAACCAACAAAATAAAATATATTTTTGTTTGTTCTCGGAACCCCTGACTTGTCTGGGGCAAAATATAAGATTGAATTTATTTGTCTTTAGATATTGATATATTTCAAATAGCTATATTTGTCATTTTTGTTCTATTCGCACCCTATATTTTTGTATATACTTGACCTTTGGTTTGATTGCTTTATATTCATATATTTTAAAAATTTTTCAATTTTTCAATTCGTTTTAGTTTATTGTGTTATAATTTCACATAAACATTGTCGACAATGTTTATGTAATTGTCGACAATGTTTATGTAGCGGTGTTTGTCAATAATAGATATATGAATTATATAGGCAATTAAACAACAATTTACCAACTATAGCGATAGACGAGGAGAACAAAATTTGCTTTTATCGTGTATGATATCGCCATAGAAGCAAAAAAGTAGATATATGAATATGAGCATAAACAATACTCGTAGTAAAATGTCTTTGAGGCAAGTAGTTATAAACTATATATGAAAACTAAAGAAAACAAAAAAGGAGATATATGAATATAGACGGACTTTATACTCACGATAAAATGTCTTTGAGACAAGTAGTTATAAACTATATATACCAAGCTATAATAGATAAAAAGTATAAGCCACGAGAGCATATCACGGAAACATCGTTGAGCAATAAACTAAGTATAAGCCGTGCTCCTGTTAGAGAAGCTTTATCTGAGTTAGTAGCTGTTGGCATACTTATAAAAGTAGATAGAGTGGGCATATTTCTAAACACCATCACACCAGCTCAAGTGTTAGATACCTATCATACCAAAGGTTTAGTCGAGGGTTATTTGTCAAATGATTTTATGAGAGAACATGACAAAGAGGATATAATACTGCTTGAAAATATAGTCACCAATATGAAGCAAGATATTTTAAACGATGGAGAAAATCAGATAGATATAGGAACAAAATTTCATAAATCAGTGCTAAAATATAGTTACAATAAAGTTTTGTTAAATACTCTTGACCAAGTTAATATAAAATCAAAGTTGTTATTTTTTGAAAACTGGTCAAAATTGTATTCAAAACAAAATATCATAGACAGACACCAAGTTATAATAGATAGTATAAAATCAAAAAACGCAAAAAAAGTAGAAAGAGCCATAAGAGACCACTACATACAAACAGGCAAAAAAATAGCAAAGCTGGTAGAAAAAAATATATGAAAGATATAAGATGGACTAACTTTGTATATGATAAAGGCAAGTATCATTTTCTATTTATAAGCGAGCTCAAAGCTTATGGATTGGGGCATTTTTTCAAGATAGCTATATCAAAAGCATTGGATATACCAGAGTATAAAATTGTTTGTATTACAATAGCTCCTGATATATTTGAACAATACAACTACGAAAATTTGATTATAATCAACCATATCAAAACAAAAGAAAACAAAAGAAAACCACACGATGAGTTTATGAAAGATATATCAAATAGTAGTTACTTAGATAAACTAACCGATAAAATTTTAAAAAATCAAACAAAATTGTATGTATATATGTTTGAATCAAGCGAATTTATGACAATTGATAAAAAAAATAATATAGTAGTAGTTGGCCCAAAGAGTGATATAGTGAAAACCCTATCAAATAAGATATCATTGTATGAGATTTTTAGCAGTATCGTGCCTATGGCTGATCATTTTGTAGCAAATAATTATGTCGAACTTATAAAAAAAGCAAATGAACTTTTTCAAACACACGATAAACTTTTTGTGTCATTGGAGCAAAGTGCTGCTGGAGCAAATAGCATAATTGCATCAAACATAAATGATATCAAAAATAGATTTGAAAACAAAACTCAAGATATATTTTTGATAACTTCATATATAAAACATACTTGTGATCCTACATCTCTTGCGGTTGTTATAAATGAAAATTATGTATATTTTGCTGGTATTGCTGACCAGAGTATAGAAGGAACTAGCTTTAGAGGTTCAACTTGCCCATCTAAAACACCACCGCATATACAGCAAGAGATAAAAAAACAGACAATACAAGTAGGACTTGCTATGGCAAAGATGGGATATAGAGGCATATATGGGTGTGATTTTATCACTACAAATAAAAATAAGATTTATTTTATAGAAGTAAATCCACGAAAACAAGGCACCACTATGGAGTTTTGTTGCAGTTTGCATACTATGTTGCCTGTTGGCGCACCAAATTTACCAGAGATTGAATTTTATGCAGTGATTAAAGATAATAAAGCACCAAATATGGTAAATATAGAAGCTTTGAAACAAAATATATATTGGGCGACTTATAATCAAAAACTAAAAAATAGACTAAAAACGATAAGCTATTTGCCTCAACAACGAGGCGAAATAGAGATGTTTGAAGCAGTAGCTTCAAGTAAACTAACAAAGGAGTATATGATATTGGAGCATGTAGGACAAGAGTTTTTTGTAAATGAAGGCTCATTTTTAGCACGCGTTATCGCTACAGGGCAAAACTACAAAGATGTAGAGGCAGGTGTAGATATGGGAAAAAAACTGATAGCTTGGACTATCACACAAGATAATAAAAAGGACAAATGATGGAATGTGGCGAACAAGGCAGTATAGATATAAATAAATTAGATAAATTTGATAAAATTTTTTTTGATTTTTTATATGAAACAAAAATAGAAAAAAAAGAGGTGTCAAAAATAGATATAGACGAGGCAAAACAGTGGCTTGAGTTTTCAAAAACTTCAAATAAATTAACCAAGCCAATAGTAGAGTTGTTTGTCAAACTTAAAAAAATAAAAGAACAATATGGAGCAACCCCAACAGACATAGGGTTAGATGAATATGAGATTAAACTAATGGCACACAAGCATAAAAGCACCGATGAACATGGTGTTAGTGTAGGTGGCAGGGTGTTTTCTGCCTTGCCTATCGTTGAAAATGCAAATATAAGAGTGCAAGATTATATAAATAATCATACCAAAGTAGCACCAAGTGGATTTGACTTACAATCTAAAATGAAAAAAAATAGAGAAAAAATTCAAAAAAAATTAAATATGAGTGATGAATCGTGGAACTCCTATGCTGGTCAGATAAAATATGCAATAACATCAGGAGAGCAATTGGCACAAATACTGGAAATACCACAAAAACTTATAGATGATATCCAAAGAGTAGTAGGAGTATTTCGTATGAGAATTTCACCATATTATGCAAGTTTGATAATACCAGGTGTTGTAAATGATCCAATACTTTTACAAAGCGTGCCAACGGGAGATATGATAGACAATAAAGGTATAAATATAGAACCAGTAGCAAGTGATCATTCGCCTGCAAGATTGATAGATCAATTTTATCCAAGAGTGCTGACAATAAAAGCAACCAATATGTGTGCTATGTTTTGCACTTATTGTTTGAGACTTGATCACATATCAGACAAAGACTGGGTGAGTAGCAAGGGAACTTATGAAGAAGCTTTGGATTATATACGACAAGATACAACAGTGCGAGATGTTCTCATAACAGGTGGCGATGCTTTGGCACTCTCAAACAAAAGGTTGGAGTATTTGTTTGAAGAGTTAGACAAAATACCCCACATAAAAATCAAACGAATAGGCAGTAGAATTCCTGTGATGACACCACAAAGAATAGATGACAAGTTTTTAGAAATATGCAGAAAATCAAACGATATAAAACCACTTAGATTTGTAACCCAAATCAACACAGCCCAAGAGATAACTCCAGAAGTCAAAGAAGCATTTAGAAAACTAAGCGGCGTCACAAGCGCTATACTAAATCAAGCGGTGTTGCTTCGAGGTATAAATGATGATAAAATAAAGATGTGGAAACTATGCGAACTGCTACAAGAGTGTTATATACGACCGTATTATCTGTTTAATTGTAGTTTTAGAAACCCAGAATTTGGTCATATGAGAGTGCCTATAAGTGTGGGGCGAGATATAGTAGAGAGTATGTATGGCAACATAAGTGGCGATGCAATTCCTAGATATTTAGCAACTGCTGGCGGCAAGATACCTCTGCATAAAGACAATGTCAAGCAGATAAATGAGGGCGGAGATTATATATTGAAAAAACCTTGGAGTGATGAAGAGGTTCCATATCCTGATATGAGTATGCAAGAGTATAACAAGTCTTATGGATTTGAAAACTATCAATAAAAGCAAAAATATGAACTTGATAGTATTTGGTTCGCTTTTGCACCCAGATGAGTTGTATAAGCACGGCATCACCAACGATATGATAAAATATGTTAAGGTTAGCGGATACAAAAGAGTATTTGACCAAGAACCATCTTGGCGAAAATCTGATAGTATATATAGAGCTGTTATGAATATAAAACAAGAAAAAAACTCGTGGTTTAATGCTATTGCTATATTAAATTTATCAAAAGAGTATTTTAAAAGCCTTGACATAAGAGAAAGAGGATATGACAGAACACCAATAAAAGATGGAAAAGTAACGACATATGAGAATCAAATTTTAAACGATTGTATCGTATATGTAGGCAAAAAAGGTAAACAAAACAACGAAATATATCCAAACAAAGAGTATTTTAAGCTTTGTAGTGATGGTGCAAAAAGCCACTTTGAACAATTTGAATATGATTATATAAACACTACATATTATTATAAAGAAAAAAAACTTACATCTATTGTTTGTCAGTAATATTTTAAGGTTGCTTTAAATATTTTATTAGTTTTTGATTAAAAGTTTCGTTTAAGCATATTGTAGTATAATTCACAACTATTTAAAAGGAGAGTATTATGAAAAATTTCATAAATATAAGTATAATTACAATAATTTCGGTGTTTTTTTTAGTGAGTTGTTCAAGCAAACCCACTGAACCTACAAAAGATGATTTTACTTGTAAGTGGCATGGTGTATTAGCACCAAAATGGACATGTAATCCACAATCAGAGGGTTCAATAGCAGAGGTTGGTATATCAAAGCCAAATGCAGGCAAAGATGTGTCATTTCAAAGAAGTGAAGCTTTAGCCGATGGAAGAGACAAATTAGCATCGCAAATAAGAGTGAAAGTTGCAAATTTATTTAAACAATATAAAGGCACTACAGGAAGTGAAGCTGATAGCACATTTGACAAAGCAACATCATCGGTATCAAAACAGCTGACAAATGAAACTTTAAGTGGTTCAAAATCTGTAGAGATGTGGATACACCCAACAACAAAAGAGATGTATCTTTTGGTAGTAGTCAAGTCAGGAGATGTTGGCAATTCTATGAAGAAAGCCATCAAAACATCATTTAAAAATGAGCAAGCTATGTATCAAAGATTTCTCGCTTCACAAGCAAATGGTGAGCTAAACAAAGAGCTTGAAAAAGCAAGCGAGTAGATTATGTTGAAAAATATATTGTCTACCATAGTAGTATGTGGATTAGCGATTGGTTTGTTTGCTGGATGTGCATCAAAACCACAACCAAAAAAGGACCCAAAAGAGAAACAGATGTATCAAGAGTTTAAAGCCGATCAGGCTGACAAAGCACTTGACAAAGAGCTAAATAAATAAATTAGCAAATCAAGAGATTTTTGTTCTCTTGATTTGTTTTTGTTTATGATTAGAAGTTCTATAAATGTCTGGTATTATTTAATATATGAGATAGTTGTGAAGATTAAGGAATAAAATGAAAATATTTATAAGCTTGTGTTTGGTTATATCGCTTGCATATACTGTCTCATACGATGAGTGGGCTAAAAAGCAAAATAAAAAATATGACACTTATAAAGCAAATCAAGACAGGGCATTTGCAAATGGTTTGAAAAAAAGCTGGAAAGAGTATAAGTTAAAACAAAACCAAACAAGATACAAAAAAACAAAACCAAACAAATTGCCTTCTAAAAACAAAGAGACTAAAAAAAGAGCAGCAGATATAAAAAATTCAAAAACAATCAAAATAAAACCAATCAAAAAAAGAAAAATAAAAGACTTGCTAAAAAAAGATATAAAATTGTTAAACAAAGATATGCTTGTGGGTATAAGCTTTTTTGGCACTATATCTCAAGTAGCATACAATAAAAAATTTGATTTTTTTATAAATGACATATCAAAAAATACAATAGCTAAATTTTGGTTTGATTTTTCAAAAAAGGATTACAAACCTCTTATAAGACAATTTGAGTTTCATTTTAGCAATATGCAATTGAACGACTGGGCAAAATACCAGTTTGTTTATAAAATGGGTATGAAGTTTTATTCAAATAAAAACAAAGCAAATCTTTTCACTTGGTTTGTGCTGACAAAGTTAGGATTGGATACAAAAATTGGATACAACACGCAACAAGTTTATCTGCTTAGCGGTATATCGCACAAACTGTATCAAGTTTCTTATTTTTATATCAACGACAAAAGATACTATGTTCTTGACCCAACAGGAAGAGCAAAGAACTTATCAAATATAAGAACATACAAGACAAGCTATAGCAAAAAACTTCAAGAATTAAGCTTCAAAATAGAAAAGCCATTGAAATTTGAGAATAAAATACTCGCAAAAAAATATAGTTTTAGATACTACAAAAAAACACACAATGTTGAAGCTACACTAAACAAAAATTTGATAGATTTTTATCATTCATATCCACAAAGTGATTATAAAGTATATTTTGATACTAAAGTATCAAGTCTAACAAAAGATAAACTACTTGAAAGTTTGAGAAAAATTATTGATGGTAAAAAAGAAGTAGAAGCAGTAAACATACTTTTAAGATTTGTTCAAAACTCTTTTGAGTATAAAACAGATCAAAATCACTTCAAATATGAAAAAGTGTTGTTTCCTGAAGAGACCTTGTATTATAGATATAGCGATTGTGAAGATAGGACGATATTGTTTAGTTATTTAGTCAAAAATTTATTAAACATAGATGTAATAGGTTTAAAATACAAAGATCATATAGCTTCGGCAGTGGCTTTGAGTTCGCGAATAAAAGGTGATGGATATAAGGTAAATGGCAAGATATATTATGTAGCTGATCCTACATTTACAAATGCTAACATAGGTGAAACTATGACAAAGTATAAAAATAAAATACCACAAGCCATATATTAAGAGGCATTATCAAAACTCTTGCAAAAAAGGATTTTTTACAAATAAAAGATATATTTGTGGCAAATTATAAAGATGCCATAACAGAGCTTGATTATAAAAGTGGTTACGAGTTGCTCGTAGCGATAATTTTATCCGCACAATGCACCGATAAGCGTGTAAATATTATAACACAAAATTTTTTTTTAAAATATCCGGATATTAAATCATTGAGTGAAGCAAGGCTTGATGATATAAAACACTTCATAAAAAGTTGTAGTTTTTTTAACAACAAGGCAAAAAATCTTTTAAGTATGGCGACACAAGTCAAAGAAAAATACAACAACCAAATACCAAATACACAAAAAGAGCTTCAAACACTCAGCGGCGTAGGAGAAAAAACAGCATGCGTATATCTAATAGAGTTATATGGCGCTAATATAATGGCTGTAGATACTCATGTTTTTCGTGTGTCTCATAGATTGGGTTTAAGCAAAGATAAAACAGTAGAGCAAACAAAAATAAAATTAGAAAAAATTTTTAAGACAAACTTAAATATACTTCACCAAGCTTTTGTTTTGTTTGGGAGGTATATATGCAAGGCAAAAAAACCTGATTGTGATAAATGTTTGGTTGTAGAGTTTTGCCAAACTAAACAAGGTTTTAAGCCTGTATGAGTTATTTTGATAAAGAACTTGATGCTATAAAAAAGGCAAATATATATAGAAAAAGAGAACTATTTGACAGCGAGCTTATAGATTTTGCTTCAAATGACTATCTGGGATTGTCAACAAATAAAAAGATATTTAATAAAAGTTGTAGATATCTAACAAAACAGAGATATTTTTCACCAAAAGCTTCAACAATGGTCAATGGATATCATAAAATACATAAAAAATTGGAAAAGCTATTGTGCGATATGAATGGTTTTGAAGATGGTATTATAGTAGGAAGTGGTTTTTTGGCAAATATAGCTATGTTTGAATCTATGCCAAGAAACAACGATATGTTACTTTTAGATGAAAACTACCATGCAAGTGGATTGATGGCTTCTAAGTTGAGTAAAGGCAAGGTCGGAGTGTTTAAACACAACGATATTGAAGAATTAGAGAGTTTGTTGATACAATATCACAACAAATACAACAAAATAATAGTCGCCGCAGAAGGAGTGTATTCTATGAGTGGAGATATGGCAAACCCGAAAATTTATTCACTTTGCAATAAATATAAATGTATGCTGATAGTTGATGAAGCTCATAGTTCTGGAGTGATTGGCAAAAATTTAAATGGTTGGTTTGATTATAACAATTTTGAGATAAAAGAAAACCACATAAAGATGGCAACTTTTAGCAAAGCATATGGTAGCTATGGGGCATATATACTAAGCACAAAGCAAACTATAAGTTATCTTGAAAACAGAGCAAAACCTGTTATATACAGCACCGCTTTGTCTTTATTTGATACAGCATATGCTTATTTTGCTATAAGGTATATCAAAAAAAATAAGCAAAAAATAAATAAAAAAATAAATAAAATACAAAATATCGTCAAAGAGAAGTTAAATATAGATATGCCAGCACTAATACTACCTATAGAACAAAATACGAATAAATCAACAAAATATATACAACAAAAATTAAAAAAGCATAAATTTTTAGTAGGTGCCATACGCCAACCAACAGTCAAAAAACCAATCATAAGAATAATTCCAAAATTAAATATAAAATTAATGAGTTTTAAAGCAATTTTAGATATCATAAAGCACACAATAAAAACAAAGGAAAAAATTTGACAAAAAAGCTCAAAGATTTACTTATAAATAGCATAGACACAGTGCCTGATTTTCCAAAAAAAGGTATATTGTTTAGAGATATTACTACTTTATTAAGTAATCCTATCGCATTTTCGTTGTTGTTAGACCACTTAGAAAAAAGATATAAAGATATTGATATTGATTTTATCGTAGGATTAGATGCAAGAGGATTTATATTTGGTAGTGCATTAGCTGATAGATTGAAAAAAGGTTTTGTGCCAATACGAAAGAAGGGTAAATTGCCGGGCGATACAATTAGAGCAAAATATATGCTTGAGTATGGGCATGATGAAGTAGAACTTAGAACAAATTGCTTTGGAAATAAAAAAGCAAAAGTGCTTATAGTGGACGATCTATTAGCCACAGGTGGCACCGCAAAAGCTTCAAGCGAGCTTATAGATATGTTAGGTTCGGTTGTCGTAGAGTTTTGTTTTATTATTAGTTTAAAAGACTTAAAAGGTAAAGATAAATTAAAACAAATTGCTCCTATATATAGTGTGTTGGAATTTTGATGAATTTGATTGTGGCTGCAGTGTTTGGCTGTTTGTTTTTTTTTAGTTTAGTTTTGTTATTTGTTTTTTATAATAAAATTTTAGAGCAAAAAAAGATACTAAATAAATTTAAATCAAAATACAATGAAACAGCAAAACGATTATACAACGCAGATATTCAAAAAGCACAATTAGGCGAAAAATTATCTTTTTTGCTTGATATGCAAACAAAATATAATAATATAAACAAAGAGTTTGTCAGCTCAAAAGAAAAAAATCAGCATTTAGCTACAAAATTAGCAGAACAAAATATTTTTATGCAAGAGAAGTTAGAATATATAGCAAAAAGTGAGAAAAAATTAAAATTTCAGTTTGAACAATTGTCATCAGAAATTACAAAAAAAAATACAGCAACACTTGATGAATCAAACAAAAAGAGTATGCAAAATATAATAACTCCTATGCAAACAGAGTTAAAGGAGTTCAAAAAAAGAGTAGAATACATATACGATAAAGATAGCCAAGATAGAGCAAGATTGTCTTTTGAGCTACAAAGCTTAAAAGAGTTAAACTTGAAAATGTCAAAAGAAGCAAAAGATTTGACAAATGCTTTAAAATATGATAATAAAACACAAGGTAGTTGGGGTGAAGTAGTGCTTGATAAGGTTCTCGAAAGTTCTGGGCTTAGATTGAATCATGAATATAAAAAACAAGTAAGTTTAAAAGATAAAAATTCTAAAATATTTTTACCCGATGTTGTAGTGTATTTACCAGACAATAGGCATATAATAATAGATGCAAAAACATCATTGGTGGCTTATAATCAATACATAAATGAAAATGACAAAGAAAATAAAAAAAGGCACCTAAAAGAGCATATAAACTCAATAAAAGAACACATAAAAGGATTATCATCAAGAGAATATGAAAAACTTCAAGAAATAAATAGTTTGGATTTTGTATTTATGTTTTTGCCTATAGAAAGTGCATTGCTTTTGGCACTTGAAAACGATGTATCGCTTTTTGATGATGCATTTAAACAAAAAATTATATTAGTAAGTCCTTCAACCTTGCTCGTAGCACTTAGAGCTGTTGAAAATAGTTGGCGATATGAAAAACAGGTCAAAAATATCAATGAAGTTTATAGCAGAGCTGAAAAATTATACGATAAGTTTGTTGGATTTACAGATGATATGCTTAAAATTGGCAAAGGGCTTGATATAGCAAAAGAAAGTTACGATGAGACTTTGAAAAAATTGAGCAGTGGTGGTGGTAATCTTGTAAATCAAGTTATGATGCTGAAGAAAGTCTCTAATATCAAATCAAAAAGTGATATAAACAAAAATTTAATAGAGGAAAATAGTTGACACAAGAGCTATATAAAGAAGCTATACAAACTTTAAATAGATGGCAAGAGGCTTATTATAAGTTTGACAATCCAATAGCCACAGACGATGAGTGGGACAATGTCTATAGACAAGTTCAAAAATATGAAAAGCTTTATCCAAAACAAAAGCTAAAAAACTCACCTACAACAGAAGTAGGCTCAACGGTGTTGGAAAAATTTGAAAAATTTGAACATATGACACCTATGTGGTCTCTTGAAGATGTGTTCAACAAAAGCGAACTTGACAGCTGGATAAAAAGATGTGAAAAAACTATCAAACCAGATACACTAATATGCGAACCAAAATACGATGGAGTTAGCTTGAATATCATATATAAAAATGGCAAACTGTTCAAGGCTATCACAAGAGGCGATGGTAAAATTGGTGAAGATGTAACTTCAAATGCCATGATGATAAACTCTATACCAAAAAGCATAAACTATAATGATACAATAGAAATACGCGGCGAAGTTGTCATAAAGAAAAAACAGTTTGAAAGCATAAACAAAAAAAGAGCTTTAGAAAATAAACCTCTGTTTGCAAATCCAAGAAATATGACAGCAGGAAGTTTAAAACAATTAAATAGCGATATCACAAAAAACCGTAAGCTTGACTTTGTATTATGGGGAATAGGGCAGAATAGCTTGGAGTTTGATAGGGTTTCAAATATGTTAAATTTTATCTATTCTCTCGGGTTTGAAAAACCAGTTATGAGCAAAAAGTGTGAAAATATATCGCAAATTGAACAGTTTTATCAGCATATGATAAAAAATAGAGAAAATATTGATATAACTCTTGATGGTATGGTGATAAAATATGATAATATAAACTATCACAAAGCTTTGGGTTGGACTATCAAATATCCAAAGTGGTCATGTGCTTATAAATTTCCGGCAGTTGAGAAGACAACCAAACTATTGGGTATATCACTTCAAGTAGGTAGAACTGGAGTTATAACACCTGTGGCTGTATTAGAGCCTGTATTTATAGATGGCTCAACCGTTCAAAAAGCAACTTTGCATAACTTTGATGAGATAGATAGACTAAATTTAAAAATAAACGATGAAGTTGTAGTATTGAAAAGTGGAGATATAATACCAAAGATTACCAAAGTTTTAAAAGATAGACGAGACGGCAAACAAATATCTATAAACAGACCTATAAAATGCCCAGCATGCCAAGAGATGCTTCATAGTGAAGATATATTGATAAAGTGTCAAAACTTAGCTTGCCCTGATAAGATGGTCAATAGCATTGCATTTTTTGCTAGTAAGGGTTGTGCAAATATAGATGGGCTTGGCGAAAAAATAATAAAAACTTTATACAACAAAAAAATAATTACAAATATCCTTGACATATACAATATAAAAAAAGAAAATCTAATAACAATTGATAGTTTTAAAGATAAAAAAATAAACAATCTTCTAAAAGCTATAGAAAATAGCAAGGGTTTGAAACTATCAAAGTTTATAAATAGTCTCGGTATTTTACATATAGGTGAAGTGGCAAGTTTAGATATATCAAAAAAGTTTGGTTTTGATTTTGTATCGGCTACGAAAGAACAAATAGTCGCTATAGATGGCTTTGGAGATATAGTAGCAGATAGTTTTATAGAATTTTTACAAATAAACGACGAGTTTATCAAGCAACTTTTGGATACAATCAAGCCAGTAGAAGATAAGTTTGAAGATGTTTTAAACAATAGATTTAAAAATAAAACAGTTGTTATAACTGGAGCTATGCCAATAAACAGAAATGCTCTCAAGGATATATTTGAAAAACTTGGCTCGAAAGTAGGTTCTTCTGTTTCTATTAATACCGATTTTTTAATCGTAGGGGACAATAGTGGTAGCAAATATGAAAAAGCAAAAAAATTAGAAATAGAGATATTGAAATACGAAGATATAGGAGAGATAAAATGAACAACAACATAGATATAAATAGTTTATCGTTAGCAACGACACGGACAAGAGCTATCGCTTTCGTAGTAGATGATATACTTATAACACTGGTGGCTATAGCAGTATTGTGGGATAGCTTAGTTGGTGTAAATAGCGACAATATAACTTCGATTATAAATGATAACTTGCTTAAAATTGTGTTTTTGAAGTTTGTTTATCATACTTTGTTTGTGTGGTATTATGGTGCAACCATAGGAAAAATAGTGGTGAAGATACGAGTCGTAGATTTTGATACATATAAAAATATCAGTTTATTGAAAAGTGCTATTAGAGCAGTTGGACGAGTGATAAGTGAGTTCTATTTTTATATTGGATTTACTATAGCATTTTTTACAGCTTCAAGACAAACTTTTCATGACAAATTGTCAAAAACTTTGGTAATAAAAAATATAGAGTAAAATTTGAAAAAAATTGTCGTTGTATTTTTGTTTTTGTGTAGTATGCTTATCGCAGAAAATACCAATGATGTGCAACTTCTTTCAAAAAGTATTAAAACCACCAAAGATAAAATTAAAGGCTTTGGCAATGTCGTGATATTTTCTCCACAATATTATCTAACTGCCAAAGAAATTGTATATGACAAAACAAAAAAAACATTAGATCTAAAAAAAGATGTATCAATTTTGAGAGATAACAATTTTTTTAGTTTATCCAGTAATATATTTATAAATTTTGAAAAAGATACTGCAAATTTAGGCAATGTTACTATATTTGACAACAATACAGGAGTATGGATAAAATCACAAGATGCAAATAAAACCAAGCAAACATACCATCTAAAACAATCAAGACTCTCAAGTTGTGATTGTAAGTCGCCACTTTGGAGTATAAAATTTACTTCAGGTGATTATGATACGCAAGACAAGTGGGTCAATACATATAATACAAGATTGTATATAAAAAAGGTTCCGGTGTTGTATTTGCCTTGGTTTGGATTTTCTACAGATGATACCAGAAGAACAGGAGTTTTGCATCCGAGAATTGGCTTGTCAAACAAAGAGGGATTTTTATACTCACAGTCGCTGTTTGTAGCACCTTTCAAAAATTGGGATTTTGAATTGACACCGCAGTTTAGAACAAAAAGAGGAGAGGGTGGATATGTTCAATATCGTTGGGCTGATAGTCCATACTCTTTTTTGCAAATCAAAACGGGTGGGTTTAATGAAAAAAGAAAATATCAGTTAGACAATGATATCAAAAATCAAATACACAAAGGTTATAACATTGACTATATAAGAGATAATTTGTTTGCTTCAAAAGATAGTCAAGATGGCTTGACAATTTCAATAAACGATATGAACGATATAGGATATGAAAATTTTCAAGACTTGGACAATAATAGTGAAACACTAAATGGTTCAAAGCTAACATCTAAAATAAACTATTTTTACAACCAAAATAGACATTTTGCTATGGTTGAATTTAAATACTACAAAGACACAAGAAACAAAGATGAGTATGGTCTTGATATCAAACAAAAAGAGATACTCCAGCAGTTGCCTAAGCTTAAATACCACAATTATCTTACATCTTGGTTTGGCACAAATTTTACTACTTCTTTTGATATTGAGTCAAATAACTATACAAATGATGACGACACAAAACCAACAGCAAAAACGGTTGATACCAAGCTTGATTTTTCTTATTCGTTTCATATGTTTGATGAGTTCATCAATATATCACTGGGAAAAAATTTGCACTCTAAACTAATACAATATAATCAAGAACCACAAACCTACGAAGATGCAAAATATTTGCAAAGTCAAGATGTGCTATCTTTGTCTGCAAATTTATTGAAAAGTTTTGATACCTTACACCACACAATTGGCCTAAAAGTTGATTTTGTATCACCCAATGAGATAGATAAAGATGGAGATATTTATACAAATAGTGATGACAGTTTAATTTTGAAGCCTTTTGGATTTGAAAAAATAGAAAAAAATATAAATATACTTTTCAATCAGTCATTTTATGACAAAACTACTTTAAGGCATCTATTTAATCATAAGATAAGACAGCTTATCACTATAGATGAGCATACAAATGAACAAGACAAGAAAGCTCTTGAAAATGAAATTATATATTATACAAAAGGTGGGTATATGACAAATAAAATAAAATACAGCAACAACACAAATGAAATCATATCTAATATAAGTGAGCTAAAAGATACAAATGACTACTTTAATTTAAGCTTAAAACATAGCAAAACAAAAGAAAATGTGAAAAATGACCTCAAAAAAGATGAAACAATCATAATTGAAACTACTTTAAAATTCAATAAATATTATGGCATAGGTTACGAACAAAACTACAATATTCTTGATGATGTATCATCGCTCAAAGAGTATTTTGTAGATATACAAAAAAGATGTTGGGCTATAAAAGTGGGACTTAAAGACCAAATAGTATCAACACCAACTATTGAAAACGAAGCAACAAGAGAAAAGATACTATATTTTAATTTTTTACTCAAACCAATAGGCGGTATTGACAAGGAGTTTTTATATGAATAAAATAGCGGGTGTATTTGATAGTGGGGTTGGTGGCTTGACTGTTGTGCGAACTCTTTTGGAGCACAATATATTTGATAAAATCATCTATTTTGGTGATACAGCAAGAGTTCCATATGGAAATAAAGACAAAAATACTATCATAAGATATTCGCTCGAAGCAGTTGAGTTTTTTGAAAATTTTGATATAGATATCATAATAGTAGCCTGCAATACGGTTAGTGTATTTGCTTTAAAGCAGATGCAAAAAAGTTCAAAAGTGCCAGTCATTGGTGTAGTAGAAGCTGGAGTTGATATGGCATCTAAAAAAGTCATATCAAAAACTTCTAAGATATTAACAATAGGAACAAAAGGCACAATACAGAGCAAAATATACGACACTAAATTAAAATTATTGGGTTTTACAAATACCATAAGTATAGCTACGCCACTCTTTGTGCCTATAGTAGAGCAAGAACTTGAAAATACACCTATACTGCAAGAAACTATGAATTACTATTTTAATGGTCTTGAAAATATAGAATACGTCATATTAGGTTGCACGCATTTTCCTATAATATCAAAACAAATAGCTACATATTTTGATAGCGCTACAACTATACAAAGTGGTGAAGCTATTGTTGAGACGCTTAAAAAAAAGTTTAAATATAAAAAAGCAAAAAATTTATCAAAAATTGAATTTTATGCATCGGATGCACCAGCACAATTAAAAATTAGAGCAAAATCTTGGCTTTTAGAAAAATATTTTTAACGCAAGTTGATTCTACTCAATTGTATCTTATAGATTATATTAAAAAGTATGGATACAAAACGCCACTTATTGTTGTGACAGATAATCAAACACATGGCATAAGTAGCAAAAACAACTGCTGGGAAAGTGTAGTTGGAAACCTGTATTTTTCTTTTGTTTTGCCTATAGCTAAACTTACAAATGATTTGCCCTTGCAGTCAGCTTCAATATATTTTAGCTTTCTTTTGAAGCATATTTTGTCGTCAAGGGGTTCAAAATGTTATATAAAGTGGCCAAATGATTTTTATATCAAAAATAAAAAAATAGGTGGAACCATAACAAAAGTTTCATCAAATCTATTGTATTGTGGTATAGGTTTGAACATATATGAACCAAATAAGAATTTTGGTAAGTTAGATATCAATATAGATAAAAGACAATTAATAGATGATTTTACAAATTTGATAGAAAAATATCTATCTTTTGCAACTATCTTTAAGAAATTTATGTTAGAATATCATAACAATTGTTCAAGCCATAAAACAAGCATAAATGGCAAAATAATATCACTCAAACCAGAGATGTTGCAAAACGACGGTTCGCTTTTGATTGATGGAAAAAAGGAGTATAGCTTAAGATGACAGAGATATTAACGATAGCCAATCAAAAAGGTGGTGTAGGCAAAACTACTACGGCAGTAAATTTAGCTGGTGCGCTTGCTATGAAAAACAAAAAAGTTTTGCTCGTAGATGCTGACCCTCAAACAAATGCTACTACTTCATTGGGTTTTGCGAGAGATAAATATGAAAAAAATCTATATCAAGCAATGATAGGAAAACAAAATATTCAAGATACTATATTAAATACAGATATACAAAAATTGGATTTGATACCTTCAAGTATAGGGCTGGTAGGTTTTGAGAAAAATTATTATACAAATAAAAATAAGAATAAATTTGTATTAAAAAAACTAATAAGTGAAATAAAAGAAAATTATGATTATGTGATAATAGACTCTCCGCCAGCTTTGGGTCCTTTGACCATAAATACATTGACGGCTTCAACATCTGTGCTAATTCCTATACAATGTGAGTTTTTTGCACTTGAAGGGCTTGCTTTGCTTTTGAATACAATAAAACTTATAAAACAAACAACAAATCCAGAACTAAAAATAAAAGGATTTTTGCCTACAATGTATGCAAAAAACAATAACTTATCAAAACAAGTTTTAAACGATTTGATACAGCATTTTGATAGTAAGCTTTTCAAGATAAATAAAACTTCATATATCGTAGTTCCTAGGAATATAACTTTAGCAGAGTCGCCTAGTTTTGGTAAAACAGTGGAACAATACGACAAAAATTCTACCGGTTCAAAGGCATATAGAAATCTTGCTAATACTATCCTGAAAAGGAAAATATCGTGAAACGAGAAGCTTTGGGCAGAGGACTTGGAGAACTTCTCGATGAAGTAAGCATAGCATACGAAAATGAAAATAGTGAATATGTTGAAACAGTAGATGAAATAGATACAAAAAAAATTGATCCAAATCCAAATCAACCAAGATTGAATTTTGATAAAGCTTCTATCTATGAGCTTAGTTTATCTATAAAAGAGCACGGTCTTTTACAGCCAATTGTTGTAATAAGAGATGAAAATAGATATACTTTAGTTTCTGGAGAGAGACGACTTAGAGCTACAAAACAAATCAATCATAAAACTATAAAATCAATCATATTGAATATAGACAGAAATAAGATCAGCGAATTGGCATTGATAGAAAATATCCAAAGAGAGGATCTAAGTATTGTTGAGTTAGCACTCTCTTATGAAAAACTTATAAAACAACACAATATCACTCATGAGCAGTTATCACATAAGTTGTCAAAAAGTCGTTCAGCTATCACGAACACACTCAGAGTTCTCTTGTTGAGTGATTATGTCAAGCAAAAACTACAATCCAATCATATAAGTTTTGGTCATGCAAAAATGTTGGTAGTATTAGATGAAAGGCAACAACAAATAGCCACAGATAGCATGGTATCGCAAAAACTTAATATAGCCCAGTCACAAAAACTAATACAACAAATAAAAGAGAAAAAAGAGCCAACTGCGAACAAACAATCAAACAAGTGGGATTTTGATGAAAACAAACTAAAAAAAATTATATTTATACTAAAAAATAAAAATCTAAAAACTACTTTAAACAAAAAAGGTTTGCATATAAACATATCAAGCGACGAGGATATAGAAAAACTAAATATGTTGTTTGTATGATAGATAGTTCTGTATTTACGCATTTGCATCTTCATACAGAGTATTCTTTGCTTGATGGAGCAAATAAAATTGATAACTTGGTAAAAAAAATCAAACAACTGGGTATGAATAGTGTAGCTATAACAGACCACGGTAATATGTTTGGTGCTATTGAGTTCTATACCAAGATGAGAGATGTCGGCATAAAACCGATAATTGGTATAGAAACATATATACACAACAGCGATAAATTAGATGATAAAACAACAAAAAAAAGATTTCATCTTTGTTTATTTGCAAAAAACGAGATTGGATATAAGAATCTTATGTATCTAAGTAGCAAGGCATACACAGAAGGATTTTATTATAACGCAAGAATAAACAAAAAGCTACTTGAAAATCATAGTGAAGGTTTAATAGCTACAAGTGCATGCTTACAAGGCGAAGTTAGTTGGCACCTAAATACAAAAAATGAAAAAAATATCAAAAATGGTGCCAAAGGTTATGATGAGGCAGTTAAAGTAGCCTTACAATACAAAGATATTTTTAAAGATGACTTTTATCTTGAGATTATGCGACATGGTATCAATGATCAACACTTCATAGATGAGCAAATCATAAAAATATCCAAACAAACAAATATACCTCTTGTCGCTACAAATGATACTCACTACACAGAAAAAAAAGATGCTACATCCCACGAAGCGTTTATGTGTATTGCTATGAATAAACTCTTTGATGACCCAAAAAGAATGAAACATAGTGTGCATGAATTTTATGTAAAATCACCAAAACAGATAGAAAAACTGTATGCGGATATACCGCAAGCTATTGAAAATACACAAAAGATAGTAAACAAATGTAACTTAGAGATAAAACTGGGTAATCCAACGCCGCCAAATTTTAAATTTGCCATACAAAAAGCAGATGAATACAGCATAATCTTACCTGAACCAAATATCACATACTCTTTGGAAAATGACAAAAAATTATTTGAGCAAATGTGTAAAATTGGTTTAGAAAAAATATTAACCAATATAGATACTAATCATCACAAGATATATCAAGAAAGAATAAATGAAGAAGTAAACATAATAAACAATATGAAATTTGCTGGATATATGCTTATTGTTTGGGATTTTGTTTATTATGCAAAAAATACAAAGCCACCTATACCAGTAGGACCCGGACGAGGCTCGGCTGCTGGAAGTTTAGTGGCATATTGTTTGGGTATCACAAATATAGACCCAATAGAGCATGGATTGATATTTGAGAGATTTTTAAACCCAGACAGGGTATCTATGCCAGATATAGATATGGATTTTTGTCAGCATAGACGACAGGAGGTTATAGACTATGTTGTAGATATATATGGCAGGCAAAATGTCGCACAAATAATAACTTTTGGCAAACTTTTGGCAAAAGGCGTGATACGAGATGTAGCAAGAGTGCTTGATTTGCCATTATCTGAAGCAGACAAGATGGCAAAAATGATACCAGACAAGATAGGCATAAGTTTGGAGCAAGCACAACAAGAGGAACCAAAAATAAACGAATACTGCAAAGACAACGCACTCGCACAAAAAGTATGGAAACATGCTCTGGCATTGGAGGGTTTAAATAGAAATGCTGGCACTCATGCGGCTGGCGTAGTGATATCAAATGAACCCTTGTATCAAAAAACACCTCTTTTCCGTCCTACTGGCGATGACAATGTGATAGCTACACAATACAATGGCAAATACATAGAAGATGTTGATCTTATCAAGTTTGATTTTTTGGGGCTTAAAACACTGACGGTGATTGATGATACTTTAAATCTAATCAAACAAAGATACGGTAAGAATATAAATTTTGATCAAGAAAATATAAATGATGAAAATGTATACAAACTTATATCAAGAGGTGAAACAATTGGATTGTTTCAAATAGAGGCAAATGGCGTAAAAGAATTATGCAAAAGACTAAAACCAGATAGCTTTAAAGAGGTTGTAGCGGTTCTTGCTTTGTATAGGCCAGGTCCTCTTGAAGCTGGTATGGTAAATGATTTTGTAGAACGAAAACATAAAAGACAAAAGGTTAGCTACTTTTATGATGAGTTCAATAAACCACTCGAGCCAATACTAAAAGAGACTTATGGATTGATTGTATATCAAGAACAAGTCATGCAAATAGTTCAAACAATTGGCGGTTTTAGTTTAAGCGGTGCTGACCTTGTCCGACGCGCAATGGGAAAAAAAATCCCAAAAGAGTTAAGCAAACTTAAAAGTCAATTCGCAAATGGCGGCGTAAAAAAGGGTTACAATAAACAACATTGTGAAGATCTTTTTGAATTGATTTTGAAGTTTGCTGGGTATGGGTTCAATAAATCTCATTCGGCTGCATATGCTATGGTAACATTTTATACAGCTTTTTTGAAGTGTTATTATCCTACGGAGTTTATGGCTTCACTTTTGACCTCTGAAAGTCAAAAAACGGAAAAAGTAGTCAAGTATGTAGATGAACTAAAAAGAATGGGATATGAACTTGTGTCTCCACATATAAATAAATCGCAAATGATTTTTAGCGCTGATATTTTAAATGAAAAAGAGGTTGTGGTATTTGGTTTGGGTGCCTTGAAAGGTATAGGAAGCAAAGTAGTTAAGTCTATATTGAGCTCAAGGCTTGATGGTGAATTTAAAGATATGGCTGATTTTATATCTAAAATAGATGCTTCAAAAGTAAACAAAAGAGTGATAGAGGCACTTATAAAATCAGGTTCATTTGATAGTTTTGGTCATACAAGGGCAGCTTTGTTAGACCAAATAGAATACATAATAGCACAAGCAGCAAATGCTTCAAAAGCAAAAGAGTTAAGCAAGGGCTCGCTTTTTGGCGATGATAAAGAACTACAAAGAATTGATTTGAACTTAAATGAACTAAATGAGTATGATGATAAACATATGCTTGAACTTGAAAGAGAATCATTGGGTTTTTATGTATCGGGACATCCGCTTGATAAATACAGGAGCATATTTGATAGTGTAGGGCATATTAAAAGTAGCGAATTTAGCGAGCTAAAAGATGGTCAAGCAGTGTCAATAATAGGTAAAATCGAAAAAATAGAAAGTAAAATCAGCAAAAAAGGTAATCCGTATTTTATAATAAACTGTATCGATTTACACGGAAGTTATAACTTTATGATGTTTGAAAAAGATAAGATAAAACTTGAAAATAAGTTTGATTTATCAAAACCAATTGTGTTTGATATGATTGTAAAGGTTGATAATTTTGGAGTGAAATTTACTACAAAAGGTTTCAAAGTGTTGAAAAAGGAAAGATCAAAACAAACAAAAGAGTCTGTAAGCATAAGAGTGAGAGATAGTTCAAATATTGGTATAATCAAAAATATATTTGATATAGTATCAAATAATCAAGGCGATATTGAACTTAAACTTATAATATACAACAATAAAGAAGAAATTGTATTAAGTTATGGTGATATTGTAAGCAACAAAATAAAAAAAGAACTTGAAAAAATAGATAACATTGATATAATATAAGCAAAACTTTGCTTTTTATTTGAATTAGTTTAAGAATTTGTTGGTATAATTCAAAGAAAAAAGGAAAAAATAATGAAAAAATTTATTAAAATTTTATTGGTTGGCGCAATATTTTTTATGTTTACAACAACGGCAGCTTTTGCGAAAATAAATCCCAAAATATATAATAAATGTAAAATCTACAAAAAGCTGAGAAAAACAAAAACATATAACAGATGTGTGAAACATTATACAAAAGTATATAAAAAAAGAAAAAATAGAAAAAAAGTATACAAAAGAACAAAGAAAAAAGTATTAACTTCGCCTAAAAAATACGGGTTTTATGCTGGTGGAAATTTTGCTATAGTGAAGCAAGGTGATTTGACAAGAGAAGATGAAATAAATGAACATGAACCTTTGCCATTTAAAATTTATGCTGGAATTTCTGCTTTGGGTGGCTATAAGTTTAACAACAACCGTGTAGAGTTAGAGTATTTCACACATAAAAATAAAGCCGATATTGATAATAGTGGAACTTTGTATTTTGATTCACTACTTGTAAGCTTTTATCATAGAGCAAATAAAAGTAAGCTTTCGCCAATACTTGGGCTGGGTGTTGGTGGTTCAAGAGTTAAAAATGGTTTTTCAGATTATAGCACAACTGCTTATCATATTAGCGCTGGAATTGACGGACAAATAGACCCTAAACTTTCATGGAATGCCATGGTAAGAGTTATGAAATACAACGATTTTGATGTCAACGATGATAATACTGTAGATGTTACTTGGAGTTTCGATCCAACTATAGCAGTAGTAGCTGGAGTGAAATACTTTTTTTAGTTTATCATGATAAAGTTAGTTATATTTGCTGTTGTTTTGTTTTTGATATATATTGTTTTTTTCAAAAAATCAAGACAGAACAATATAACAAAAAAAAATCAAGACAACCAAATAGAGACTATGAGTGCATGTGATAAGTGTGGAACTTTGATATCAAAAAATGAAGCTATATTGAGTAATGCAAGATACTATTGCAGCAAAGAGTGTTTGAAGTGATTGTTTTAGGTGACGAGAAAATAGACACTAAATCAATAGTGTATTCTAGTAACTTTCAAGATGTAAAAAATAGCTCGCCAAATGATATAATAAAACTAAACTACGATGTAGGCTACCTTAAACAACTTGTATCTAACGATATAGAGTGTATAGTTCAGGTTGAAAATATACAAGATCTAATATATGCAAATATATTGAAAGCTACTTATATATTGGTTCATAAAAATATAGCTAAACAAGCACAAAATATAGCGGATGATTATATGTTTGATAGCAAGATATTAGTGGCTATCTCATCAAAAGAGGAGATAGAAAAGATAGCATATGATGCGATAGATGGTGTCTTGTTTATAAAAGATATCGCAACAAGTCTAGTATAGGACAAAAGGAGAATATATGAAAATGATAAAAATTTTGACACTATTTATAGTGTTTAATTTGGGTTTAGGTGCTATTGCTATAGCGGATGATAAGTTTGTCAAAACATATCAAGACAAAAGAGAAGGTGTTGAAAATATATTTAATAAATGTAACGAAAAAGCAAAAACTTCAAAAGATAGGAGTAGTTGTAGAAAAAACAAGCAAACAGATATTAAAAAACTAAGAAAAGAGATAGGAGAAGCAAACAAACAAAAAAGAAAGCAAGCAGGCATAGACGACAAAAAATGTAGAAAAAATGCAAAAAAAGACAAAAATGCAAAAAACAAATGCAAAAAAGACAAAAATTTGGCCTATAAGCAAGTAGGTATTGATAGCAAGGCAATATGGTCAAAGAAATTTCAAAGCAAACCTATCAAAAAAACCTCAAAAAAAGCAGAAACAAAACAAAACAAACAGGATAAAAATAGCAAAAAGAAAACAATAAAAAAAGATAAAAATCTAGTAAAGCAACCAAAGGCAACAAAGGCAAATGCTAACAATCAAAAGAAGAAACAACCAAAACAAAAAGAAAAAAAACAACCAGTAAAAATATCAAAAAATTATTATATATCTACAAGTGGCAAGCCTACAAACGACGGCACAACCACAAGCACACCTTGGAATTTGGAACAATATAATGAAGCCAAAATCAACAAACAAAATGGCATAACATTTCATTTTAAGTCAGGTGATACATTTAGAGGCAGTATCAAAACAAAAAAAGGCGATAGCCATACATACAAGAGTTATGGCAAAGGTGCAAAGCCTTTATTTTTGGGTAGTATTAAGATAAATAATTGGAAAAAAACAACAAACGGCAAGTTCAAAAAACGCTCTAAAATATATGAAGCACAAATCAACACAGATAGCCTTGCAAAAACAGGGACAAAAAGAAAACAAAAAATCCATCCTATCAAATATCTTTTTCTAAATGGTAAAATGATGACAAAAGCAAGATATCCGAATGTAAGTTCACCAAAAAGCTACAAATGGCTAAAAATTGATAAAAAAGTCTCTAGTAAGGCATTTTATGATAAAGAGCTACATAACTATAAAAAACCCTCAAATTACTGGGTGGGGGCTACTTTTCGTGGTAGGACATATAGCTGGCAATACTCAGCAAGACCTATAAAGGCATATAGTGCTGGAAAACTGACACTAAGTGAAGGAGTTCCATTTTTTCCATATAAAGATTGGGGTTATTATATAGACAATAAACTCGAAGAGTTGGATTACCCAGGTGAGTGGTTTTTTGACAAAAAAACAAATAAAATATATTTTTATCCACCATCTGGAGTAAATCCTACCAAAACTTCAATAGAGGGTGTCACATACCCAGTTGGTATCAGTGTGCTATTTAACAAGAAAACTAAAATAGAAGGTTTAGCATTTAAAAATTACGGTGGTTCTTGTATCTTTCCAAATCAAGCACCATATACAACTATATCATCAAACAGTGTTCAAAATTGTACAAGTGGCATAACAGCCTTTAAAGCTGACAATAATATTATAACCAATAATAGTATCAAGAATTCATATTTAAATGGTATATTGATAAGCGGAAAAGGTGCAAGCATATCGGGCAACTCCATTGTAGATACTGGTGTATATCGTGTATACGGAAATGATAACGAAGTATATGTCAATGGCATAGGCATCAAAACTCTAAAAGCAAAATCTCTAAAGATAAAAAACAACTATATATCAAATACAGGTTACGCAGGAATAGAGCTTATGGGAAATGATGTTGAGATAAAAAATAACTATATTCATAAAACCATGCAAAACTTAAATGATGGTGGAGCTATAAGTATAAGAGCTTCAAATGTAAGCATAGTTGATAATATCATACACGATATATATGGAAATATATCAGATGGTGGAGATGGCATCATAGGCATAACTCCGCCTCCATCGAAATACGACAAACACCCAAG
>Ga0164315_10000154_pt1 | contig 41787 bp, 37 predicted proteins | sample GuaBasSedimGuay6_FD_113737 | JGI IMG/M metagenome (GOLD analysis project Ga0164315, IMG submission 113737) | Subseafloor sediment microbial communities from Guaymas Basin, Gulf of California, Mexico - Guay6, Core 4569-2, 0-3 cm | ecosystem: Environmental > Aquatic > Marine > Hydrothermal vents... | reverse complement strand
TTGCGGGTCCACTTGCGGCGGCGAATCGGCGATCGTTTGTAATTTTCAGTATCGGTTAATGTGATAACTGCGGACAACGTGTTGCCGTCTTCGCTAAGGCTGTAAATTTCCTCCATCGTTGAATTCTGTGACAGAGGTTCACCGCGAAAGTCCCGTATATTTTCTGATAATAGGTTGGTTTGCACGATCAGGTCGCTGCCATCCCAGGACGCTGTAGAAAAACCCATCGGCGAATGCGGAAAATACTCCGGCGCAGCGCGGTCATCCAGGAATATCCGGCGGACCTCGCTTTCGAATTCGTAAATGAACGTTAGCCGGTCGTCACTCTTCAGTATTTCGAACGGGTAGGCGCCCCAGGCGACCATTGCCACAATACCGGGGGATACGCAGCGGACGTTTGGCTGGTCATAGTGCATCAGGTAGCCGTCGAACCACGCTTGCGCGGCTGGCGTAAGGTCCATGCTGTATTTGCGGAAATCCACGCCGGGTGCTGCCGTCCAGATTCCAGACATGTCCACCGGTTTCGGTGGCGATCGTTGTGGTCGCGGTACATACGGAGTCGCTGTCCAGGTGCCGCCGGTGGCAGCAAACTCGGTGGCACCTTCCTTGCGGAAGGTCCCAGAAAGTTCACCATCCGCCAATTGACCGACCAGCTTCCAGTTGAATGGAAACCCGGAGAGGTCCCTGGTATCAATCAGGATTTCGATATTGTTTTCATTGATCTTGACGGGAGCCGGGCCGCCCTCAACGTAGCCGAGCCAGTCATCAGTGGATTTCTCAAGTTGCAGCAGGCCGATGATTGCTGCTCCTTTTGGCCTGATCTCAAGCATCCACTCGCCTTCGAACGTGTCCTGCGTTGCGCCGCAAAGAGGCAGCAGAAGAACAATAATGCTGAAGGGGTAACACCAGTTACGTAAATGAGATTTCATGCCCCGCCCCTAGTAGCTGCTTTGACCGAGAATCGTGCCGTCAGCGAGTTCGATAGTCTGAACTGAGAGGATCTTGCGATCGTCGCGGCCAAGAAAACCGGTTACCGTGATTTCATCGCCTTCCTTGATCGTATCCCTGGTCCAGCCTTTGCGAACGAGGAGCGTGGGACTGCTTGCGCGTATGTCCCAGGTCTCTTTGTTGCCGTCCTCTTTCGTTATTTCAATGTAATAACGAACATGCGGATTCTTGAACCAGACTTCGGTAACGACACCGTGAAAAGTTGCGGTTTCGTCAGCGAGAAACTCAGCTGCGAATGAATGGTGGGCGTTTGCAGCAGTGGCCAGGAGCAAAGCGACTGTGAGCAACGTCATATTTCTTGCTATCGATTTCATACTTGCCTCGAATGGTTCCAAACTCTATTGCGGTCTACTTGATAGGTTCGCGGAAACTCCGGACCGATCTCAAATGATACGTGATGTCCGGACGCTCGCGTTGACGGTGTTTTGCAGGGCGTGACTGCCGATATTGGCGCCATGCACGTGCTCCCCGGGCTGGATCCACCATGGTGCCAGGGCGATGAGTCCAATCAGGATCATGACGGCGCCCGCGATTCGACGAAATGCATGACGGGATCGCCACGCATTGAGCTTGTGGGCAAAAGTGCCGGCCAAAAACAACGCCGGTGCGGTGCCAAGCCAGAAAACCAGCATCACCAACCCACCGCCAAGTGCGCTACCGCTCGTGGCCGCCATGGCGACTGCACTGTAGACGAGTCCGCAGGGCAATGCGCCCCAAAGGAAGCCGGCGCTGAGCGCCCGGCCCGGCGTCGATATCGGTAGAACATGGCGTAACAGCGGTGACAGTCTTCGCCAGAGTCCGGCGCCACTTCGTTCCAGGAAGCGTGTCACGTTCCAGTTGAACATCAGGTTAAGGCCAATGCCGATCACCAGTATGGCGGCGATGATTCGCAGAATCATTAAGCCTGCGGTGACTCCGGCTGCCTTACTCAACAGGGCACCGCCAGCTCCTGCAACCGTACCGAGCAACATGTAAAACCCAAGCCTGCCCGTGTTGTAGCTTATGCGGCGCAGGAATCGATGGCGGTTTTCCTGATCCTTACCTTCGTTTTCAAACAACACCACGATTGCGCCACACATGGCAAGACAGTGTGTGCTACCGAACAGCCCGGCGATAAATGCGGCAGGTAACAGAAGTTCGCTATTCATCCCTTGTGTTTATTCTGCTCGACTTCGTTTTTTTTCGAACTACCGGGAGGAGCTTCGTCATCGTCCATGACAACACTCCAGGCTGGTGAATCGAGGTCGTCAAATTGCCCGGAACCAACTGCCCAGAAGAAAGCTGCAACCGCGAGACCCAATAACACAAGGCCAAGTGGGATAAGTAAATAGAGAATGCTCAAGTCACAGCCTCTTCACCAAGGGACGGCAGAGTTTTCTCAAGACGCATCGGTTCATCATTTTTCCTGAAGCGGTGCAGGCGCAGTGCATTCAGCACGACTATCAATGAACTTATCGACATGCCAATCGCTGCCATCCATGGCGCCAGTATGCCGGAAACTGCCAGTGGTACGGCGGTCACGTTGTAGATTATGGCCCATGCAATATTTTGCCGGATAATGCGCCGTGTTGCCCGCGCCACGCCTACGGCTTCAACGATGGTACCCAGGCGCTTACCGAGGGCAATTGCATCGGCACTGGCGCGCGCCAGTGCCGTGCCGGCATCAAGCGCGATCGATGCATCGGCTGCAGCGAGTACGGGCGCATCGTTGATACCATCGCCAACCATGACGACCGACTGGCCATCTGCTTGCAGCTTGCGGATAAATTCGAGTTTCTTGGCGGGCGACATTGCTGCGTGCCAGTCGCTTATATCGAGCTGACTGGCCACCTCGCTCACGGCAGCGGCGTTGTCACCGCTTGCAATGACAACTTGAAATCCAGCGCGTTGCAGCTCTGCTACTGCATCAGCAGCATCACTACGAACTTCATCGCCGATTGCGAAACGGGCAAGTAAGCCAGAGTCATCACCAAGATAAACCAGTATGCGCGCATCGTCGCCGGGTTCATGCACCGGCTTACTGTTGCTCAATTCGGCAACGTAACCGGCGTTGCCAATTCGATAGCGTTGCCCGTTGATGTCGGCCTGTACACCACAGCCCGGCTCGACCTGAATGTCTACAGGATTGAAATATGCGCTGCGATAGTAACTGGAAAACGCCCTGGCCAGCACGTGTTCCGATGCCATCTCAATGGCTGCCGCCAGTTGCAGGTGATAGTCCGGTGATTGTGCCGAGAACGACCTGGTTTCAAGAATCACAGGCTGCCCGGCGGTCAAAGTTCCGGTCTTGTCGAACACGATTGTTGATGCCTGGTTCAGCACCTCGAGAACGCGCGATCGAACCAGCAAAAAGCCACTGCTTGCTAACCGTGACGCGGCAGCGGCAAGAGCAGCAGGTGTTGCCAGGGAGAGTGCACATGGGCAGGTAACGACCAGCGTCGCGAGCACAACTTCAAATGTGCGCGACGGGTCGATATTGATCCAGATAAGCGCTGTGATGCTGGCGACGGCAAGAAGGGCGAGTACAAACCTGCTGGCAATGCGATCCGCGAGAACGGCGATCGGCGGTTTATCGGCTTGTGCGCGTTCCAGCAATCGTCCGATTTCGGCCAGGCTTGTGCTGGCACCGGTACGCGTGACGCGTAGTGTGCCGTTGCCGCTTCGATTGATGCCACCTGCATAAACCTGCGTGCCAGGTTCGCGACTGACGGGCAGCGACTCGCCGGTCAGCATGGATTCATCGACTGCGAGACTGCCAGTCAACATCTCACCATCGATTGGCACTACTTCGCCCGGCCGAATCATGATGACATCGCCGACGCGAATTCGATCCAGGGCTACGATTTCTGCAGCGCCACCCACAACGCGCGTCGCTGTATCCGGCAACAGGCGAGCGAGGGCCACAGCGTAGTCATCCGCGCGATGTCTTGCGCGCATTTCAAGGAAACGCGTGGCACTGAGAAACAACACAAACATCGCGACTGAATCGAAATAGATGTTGCCCTGATCCATCCACGTGGCCCATACGGACGCAAAAAATGCAGCAGCGATAGCAATCGATACCGGCAAGTCCATGCCGGGAGAGCGTGCACGGATGCCACGCCAGGCGCTGGCAAAGAATGGTCGGGCAGAGTAGAAAACGATTGGGATTGTGACCAGTAAGCTGATAGTCCGCAGGAATTTTTCGACACCGGCTTCAATGCCAAAATAATCTCCCGCGTACAGTGCGACAGCAAACATCATCACCTGCATGCCAGCGGCGCCTGCCACGATAAGTCGTTTTAGCGAGCGGCGATATTCTTCGTCATTGGTGTCTTTGGACTGGCCGACACCAACCGGTAGTGGTTTAAATCCAATACGCGAGATCGCATCCAGCAATTCGCTGAATTTCAGCTGCGCAGCATCCCAGCGGATGACAGCACGTCGGGTTGCCGGATTGACGGTGACGTTTTCGATCGCGTCAATCTGGCTCAATGCTTTGTCGAGCAACCAGACGCAGGCGGTGCAATACATGCCGCCGATATCCAGCGTCGTCTCGGCAGCGCCCCGATCCTCGTGTACATAGCGCGCAAGCAGGTCTGCGGAGTCATAGTGTTGCCACTCACCGGGCTCATCTGCAGGCTGCAGGTCCGAGTCGGGCTGGCTGCGAAACTCATAGAATGCGGTCAGGCCTGCGCTGTGAATAAACTCGGCGACTGCTTTGCAGCCAATGCAGCACATTGGCTGATCTACGCCATCAAGCTGCGCAATGATTAACGGGCCATTCGGCAGCGGTTCCCCGCAGTGAAAGCAACCGTCAGTGCGGCCCATGATCAGGGTGATCTGGTAGTTGCGGTGTCGTCGGTCGCGGAATCGCTAACCATGATGTGTGGATTGGTGATGGCAAGAAAAATGGTCAGCAAACCACCAACGACGGTGAGTGCCGGGATCGCGATAACCAACCAGACCCAGGGATTCCGAAACCATGGCTCCACTGTCTCTTCTTTGTCCTGTTGCATGTCAGTATTCATCGGTAGGCCCGCGGAAACGGTTTTCCTCGATTACAGTGACGCCACGGCCATCCGTGCTCTCAAGCGTAAACTCGATGACGTTGCCACCCGCTGAGCCTTCATGCGGTGCCGTGACCGAAATTGGCAATGTAAAAACAGATTCACCGGCGATAGAAAACTCGGCGTCTGTCTGAATTTCGATTCCTGGTATTCCGCTAACGCTCAGTTTGTAGTTGTGATCTACATTTTGCTTGTTGATTACACGGATCGTATAGCTGTTTTCTATGCCTTGCCGGCCAACGTCACGATACAGTGTGTTGCGGTCACGAATAACGTCGAGAATTACCGGCTTGCGCAGCGCCATGGAAGACACCATCGCACCGACCAGGAGCAAAAGGATCATGGAGTACACGATCGTTCTCGGTCGCAGCAGGTGGTAGTCCTTGTGCTCGAGCGCACGCTCCGTGGTATAGCGAATAAGGCCGCGCGGCGAGCCGACTTTGTCCATGATTGTGTCGCAGGCATCGACGCAGGCAGCGCAGGCGATGCACTCGTATTGCAGGCCTTCACGGATATCAATTCCGGTAGGGCAGACCTGCACACACATTGTGCAGTCGACGCAGTCGCCGAGCCCCTGCGCTTTTGCGTCGGACCCCCGTCTTCTGCCACCGCGTGGTTCACCACGTTCCGTATCGTAAGTAATGATCAGCGTGTCGTGATCAAACATTGCGCCCTGGAAGCGGGCGTACGGGCACATGTATTTGCAAACCTGCTCGCGCATGAAGCCGGCGTTGCCGTAAGTGGCGAAACCGTAAAACAAGACCCAGAACCATTCCCACGGTCCGGCTGTAAAGGTCAGGAGGCTTGTGGACAACGTACGAATTTCAGAGAAATATCCAACGAATGAATAACCGGTGAATAGCGCCAACAAGATCCAGCAGAATTGCTTGAACGACTTCCGCCAGATCTTATTGAAATTCCAGGGGCCTTTATCGAGCTTGATGCGCTTGTTGCGATCGCCTTCGATCGCGGACTCGATCCAGGTAAATGCTTCCGTCCAGACGGTCTGCGGGCATGCGAAGCCACACCAGACACGGCCGGCCAACGCGGTGAAAAAGAACAAGGCCACTGCGAGAATAATCAGCAGCAATGCAAGATAGATAAAGTCCTGTGGCCAAAGCGTCATGCCAAAGATGTAGAATTTACGTGTCGGCATGTCGAAGAGAATTGCCTGGCGACCGCCCCAGGTGAGCCATGGCCCAAAGTAGAACGCTCCGAGCAGCACGAACATGGCAAGCCGGCGCAGGGTGGCGAAGCGACCCTTAACTTCGCGTGGGTAAACCTTATCTTCGCTACGATACAGATTGCCGTATTCGTAGCTGCCGTCGGATTTTTTCTTGATCATCGTTAGTTTTTGCCGGGCCGAATTAACTGGCCGAAATACGGCGTCGTTTTCAGTCTTTGCGCGGCAGCGAAACAGGGCCAGTTCGTTTGCGTCTGCAAAGTCTTAAGGTAAACCAGCCCGCGATCCAGGTGTTCGCGAAGAAAAGGGCAAAGCCGATTGCATAACCGGCATTGCGACTTTCAATTGCGGTGATGTTCAACGCATCGACCAATACCAGTGGATCGACAAAGGCGAAAAACAACATGGTGAAGCCGGACGCTGTCAGGAACGATATCCAGGTCAACACTGCAAGTTTTTGCGTGTCCCTGGACCAGTCCGTAGTTTCGTCAGCGCCTTCGTTCATCTCTGTCAGTCTATTGGGACAAGCTGTAAACGTATGCCGCCAGAACACGCGCGCGGTCAGGCCCGATCAGGTGACCATGTGCCGGCATCGCACCGGTGCGGCCCTCGACGATCGTCTTGCGGATTTGTTGTGGCGAACTGCTGTAGAGCCAGATGTCATCAGTAAGGTTTGGTGCACCGAGGGCTTGCATGCCGCTACCGTCAGGACCGTGACAAGCGATACACAGTGTCATGTATTGCGTGTGTGCCGGTGACGAGCTGTCCATACCATCCGGCATTGCCTGTACGTAACGCACCATTTCTTCAACGGCTTCATCCGATGCAAAGACCGCGCCCAGCGGCGGCATTATTCCGGTCCTGCCGGACATGATGCTTTGTTCGATCTGTGCAGGACTGCCACCGTAGAGCCAGTCGTCATCTGTCAAATTAGGGAATCCTCTTGCGCCCAGCGCGCCCGAGCCATGACATTGCGAGCAATAGTTCGCAAACAGGCTGGCACCAATGCTGAGTGCATCCGGATCATTGACCAGATCCGTTACTTCCATTGCACCATACTTCGCGAAAATCGGTCCGTACCTGGCTTCTGCTGCAGCCACTTCCGCATCATACTGGCCTTCCTGGCTCCATTCGCTGGTGCCGCTGAAAGTGCCAAGACCCGGATAATAAATAAGATAGCCAACGCTCCAGATGATCGTAAGAATGAACAGCCACAGCCACCACATCGGCAGAGGATTGTTCAGCTCGCGAATGTCTTCATCCCAGACGTGCGCTTCAGATTCCGCTATTTCTTCCGTGGATGCGCGTTGTCTGTTCGTAAAGACAATCAGCCAGACGCACGCGATCAAAGAAACTACGGTGCCGATGATGACCCACCAGCTCCACAAACTACTCATGACGTTTGCTCCTTGTTATTTTCGCTGTAGGGCATGTGGCGATCGTCTTCGAGTGGCAGCATGGACGAAGCTTCGAAATCCGTTTTTCGCTTGCGGCTCCAGCTCCATACCCAGACTCCAATAAAGAGTACGAGGAGCGCTATCGTAATCAGCCCGCGAACTATTCCTATATCCATTGAATTTTCCTCTCTAGCGGGCTGATCGGACAGTGCCGAGATCCTGCAAATAAGCGATCAGGGCATCAAGTTCTGTCTTGCCTTCCACAGCAGCAGCAGCGCCGGCAATATCCTCATCGGTGTACGGATCGCCCAGCATTTGCAGCGCACGCAATTTCCGCGTGATGATGTCACCATCGACCATGGCATCTTCAAGCCACACGTAGGCCGGCATATTCGACTCAGGTACGACGTCTCGCGGTCCGAGTAAGTGAATCCTGTGCCACTCATCGCTGTAACGTTTGCCGACACGGGCAAGGTCAGGGCCGGTTCTCTTGGAACCGAACTGAAATGGCCGGTCGTAAACAAACTCACCAGCGACAGAGTACGGGCCATAACGTTCTGTCTCGCTACGAAACGGCCGGATCTGTTGCGAGTGACAGAGGTAACATCCTTCCCTGACATAAATGTCACGCCCGGCGAGGCGTAATGGCGGGTAGGGCGTAATGCCCTCGTAAGGCTCGGTCGCATCCGAGCTGGCCATGAGTGGAATTATTTCAACCAGGCCGCCAATGCTGATGACAATAACAATCAGGATTGCCATGAGGTTGATGTTTTTTTCAACTTTATCGTGATTCATGATTATCTCCTCACGCTGGCTGAATGACAGCGACAGGCTGCGGCTTCACTTGTCTTATCGTCATGTAGACGTTGTAAACCATAACCAGCATGCCGGAGAAAAATATGATGCCACCAAGGAGTCGTATGCCGTAATACGGATACGTAAACTTGAGACTCTCTATAAAGGAATAGGTCAGCGTGCCATCGTCATTCATTGCACGCCACATCAGTCCCTGGGTGATACCGGATATCCACATGGATACGGCATACAGAACCACGCCGATCGTCGAGGTCCAAAAATGCACGTCTATTAACTTCGTCGAATACATGCCTTCTTTGTTATAGAGGCGTGGTATCAGGCAATATAGCGAACCAATCGTCATCATAGCCACCCAGCCAAGGGCGCCGGAGTGCACATGGCCGATGGTCCAGTCGGTGTAGTGAGAGAGTGCGTTGACCGTTTTGATGGCCATCATCGGTCCTTCAAAGGTCGACATGCCGTAGAACGATAACGACACGATCATGAATTTCAGGATTGGATCGGTACGCAACTTATGCCATGCGCCGGTCAGGGTCATGATGCCGTTGATCATGCCGCCCCAGGACGGTGCCAGCAGGATGATCGAAAATACCATGCCGATTGATTGCGCCCAGTTCGGCAACGATGTGTAGTGCAGATGGTGGGGTCCGGCCCACATGTAAATCGCAATCAGCGACCAGAAGTGCACCACCGAGAGTCGATACGAGTAAATCGGCCGTTTCGCCTGTTTGGGCACGAAGTAATACATCATGCCGAGGAAGCCGGCGGTCAGGAAGAATCCGACGGCGTTGTGGCCGTACCACCATTGCATCATGCCATCCACAACGCCGGTATAGATCGAGTATGACTTGAACAACGTTACCGGGATGGCGAGGTTGTTGAAAATGTGCAGCACCGCAATGGTGATGATAAATGCCGCATAGAACCAGTTTGCGACATAAATATGTTTGACCTTACGTCTGCCGACTGTGGTGAGGAAAACAATTGCATACGAGACCCAGACCACGGCAATCAGCAAATCGATGGGCCATTCCAGCTCAGCGTATTCCTTGCTCTGGGTGATGCCGAGCGGCAGCGTTATGGCGGCCAGAACAATTACGGCCTGCCAGCCCCAGAAAGTGAATGCAGCGAGCTTGTCAAATGCCAGGCGAACATGGCAGGTACGTTGCACGACATAGTATGACGTACCCATTAGCGCCGAGCCGCCGAAGGCGAATACCACGGCGTTTGTATGCAATGGTCGCAGACGCCCGAAAGACAGCCACGAAATGTTCATGCTGAGGTTCGGCCAGATCAACTCGGCGGCGATAATGATGCCGACCAGCATGCCGACAATACCCCAGAGTATGGTCACGAGGGTGAACTGGCGTACAACCTTATCGTTGTAGCTCGATTGCGTATCCATAAATTGCTTGTCCCGGATGTTTTTTATTTGCTCAGGCGTCTCTTACCGGACGCGACGATGCCAGACCGATTAGATCGGGTCTATAAGGATAAACCGTCACAGACCGTGTATCCAGTTTTAGGGAAATCCTGCCAGTTCTTCAGGTGTTTCTCGGCGTGGAGGTTATGCCCACCGTATGCCGTGGAAAAGCGCTCGCATCGATCGTTTCCAGGTAGCCATGCCACGCCCCGTAGCCGATCACCGGCAGGATTACGATCAGTCCGACGAACGCCGTCAGCAGCCCGATCAGGAGGCCCAGCATAATCAGTGACAGCCAGATCACCATCGCCATCTTGTTGCGTAATACGGCATTGATAGAGGTAACTATCGCCGTAATGCTGTCCACATCACGATGCATGATCATTGGCAGGGAAAAAGCGCTGGCCGAGAACGTGACCGCGGCAAACATGGCGCCAACGATACTGCCGATGGTCAGGTAACCAATCAGGTCACGCAGATCGGGATGTGCATCGGTGGGGAAAAATACGCTGACCAGCACACCAGCCCGGGCCCAGACCATGAATATGATCAGCAGGGCCAGCGCGAAAATCAGCTCGTTGCCCAGGTGACGCTTGAATGCGGCGCGCAGGCTGCGGCCCATCGATGGTGTTTGATCACGCTCCAGCTGCGCGCTGATGGCATACAGGCCAATGCAGGTGAGGGGCGCCAGGAAGACGAAGCCACCCAGCATTGCCAGCATGAACCACTGGCTGCCATAAACCCACGCCAGCCAGACAACGGATGCCATCACCAGGGCCATGAAAAAACCGTAGGTCAGGCTTTGCTGCGGTGCGCGCTTGAGATCAGCCATGCCTTTTTTCAACCAGCCGAACGGGGCCAAAGGTGAAAGCTGCCGGCACGGTGCCACGAATGGCATCGTATCCTTATCGAATTCCTGTTGGTCAGACATAGTCGATTACCGCCGAATTCATTAATAAATGGTTATACGATGATAATAATACGAGTCCGTGGACTTGGCATCGATATTTTCACCTACTGCTGCAGCCTCATTGAGGACCAGCCACCTCTGCGAACGCTTCAGTCGCATACGCCTCCATGCCGGCATCGGTGCGCAGCATGAAGTAGGCCGCAATGCCTTCTCGTTCGGCCACCGCCAGACCTTCATCAACCCCAAGCACTAACAAGGCCGTTGCCATGGCATCGGCAAATGCAGCCGTATCGCTGATAACGGATACAGCAGCAGTATTGTGTGTCACCGGGTAGCCGGTATTCGGATCGATAGTGTGCGAGTATCGCTGGCCGGCAAAGAGGAAAAAATTCCGGTAGTCGCCGGACGTCGCAACGGCAACGTCAGTCAGCTGCACAATGGTCTGCACAGTTGATGCAAAATCAGCGGGCTTCTCAATAGCAACAGACCAAAGATTGCCGCCAGCATTGCGTCCGTGCATGCGCAGTTCTCCACCAATCTCGATCAGGTAATCGTCCAGTCCATGGTCAGAGAGCAGTTTCGCGAGCTGGTCGACTGCGTATCCCTTGGCATAGGCAGACAGATCGACGTAAACGTCCGCCCGGTCTTTGCGGATTGCCGGTGTCTTGCATTGTGTATGTAGTTTCTCAAACCCCGTGTTTTGCAGCGTCTCTTCAATGACGTTGTTATCAGGAGGTTCAGGCAAAGCGTCGGCCGGGCCGAATCCCCAAAGATTGACCAGCGGTCCCACGGTGATATCGAACGCGCTCGTTATCTCGCTGACTGACAACGCCTGTTCGATAACGCCACACAACTCTGCAGACACCTCGACCCAGTCAGTCGACTCTGAACGATTGAAAAGCGACAGCTCGGAGTCAGCCTGGTAGGTCGACATCCGCTGCTCAATATTCGCCAAGCTGCTGTCTATTTGCGCTCGCAGAGCCTCGGTATCAGTTTGCGGTGGTGGAGCAACCAGTTTGACGCTGTAGCTCGTGCCCATCGTCGGGCCCGTCAATTCCAGGACCGATAATTGCGCCTGATCATTACCGCACCCGGACAACCCGACGCCAAGCAGTCCGGCAGCCAGTAACAGGCGCATCATTCCAGCGTCGCAATACAAGTGTTCAGACTCCCTGGATTGGCCACCAAAGCATGGACAAGACACAGCCAGCAAGCCACAAAGAGCCCAATGTATGGATTGCGAGCGTTGATTCGATTGAACGCGTCAGTCTGTTGCGATCCTCTACACCGGCTTTAATTCCTGCGGCGGCTTTCAGGGCCGGCAGCATCAGGATAATCGGCAATAAGGGTGCTGCCAGTGGCAGCAAGCGCATGGCAGTTAATTGCACGATGGCCGCGACAGCTATCAGGTGGCAGACAATATAGAGAGATGCGGTGCCGGCGTTGCCCAGTCGTACCGGGAGCGTCCGTTTGCCGCTGGCGCCGTCTGCCGTGACGTCGGGAATTTCATTTATCAGTATTATCGCAGCGACCCATGCGCTGATCGGTATGGAATAGATCAGTACAGCCGGATCGACTATGCCGCTCTGCAACCATGCGGCGCCGGTAATGGGTAGCACGCCAAATGCAATTGCCACCGTGAATTCACCCAGCCCAATCGAGCTCAGGCGGACGGGACCGACGGAATACAGGACGCCAAGCGCAACACCTGTTAATCCGAAAAGCAGGATCATCGGTCCCTTGACGACGAGCAAAATCAGTCCAGCGATCGCAGCAATAGCCAATAAGCTGATGCCAAGGCGAGCCATTGCAGCCGCATCCATGATGCCGGCCTGTATGAAACGGGAGCCACCGGTGTAAGGATATATACGCTCGTCGTTTTGCTGGTCTGTGCCGTTAGTGTCATCACCAACATCGTTCAAAACGTTGCTGCCCGCATGGACGCAGACAGTGGCCAGCAGTGCGAGACAAAATATGCCGATATCAAACTGTCCTGCGACGAATACGCCCCAGGCGGTACCGGCCAGAACTGGCAGCACCGATGCCGGAAAAAATTTTGGGCGTGTGGCCTGCAACAAACGTTTTACGGTCTGCTTCGCAGAGGTGCCAGTATATTCCTCCGGGCTTGGCCCGGTCGCACTTACAGCATCGACAGGCATATTCATCCCCCTAACCTAAACACACAGAAACGTTATACCGAATATGACGCCGGTTGTATTGCGTTGTGCGAGCCGAATCGAACCTGACCGCCGCGGTTTGGCAGCGAATTTTCGGCTACCATTCATTCTAATGCACAGGACCAGCCCAAAACTCAGCGCGCTTGATACGAGTCTCGTCGATTCTTTGATGAAACCGGCTGCGTTCGACCATTCGGTGAGTTCCGTCGAGCTTATCGAAACGCATATTTCGTGGCTTATTCTGACCGATGATTATGTGTACAAACTTAAAAAACCTGTCGTCCTCGATTTCCTCGATTTCGGCGATCTTGAGCAGCGTAAGTTTTACTGTGACGAGGAGGTCAGGCTGAACAAACCCTGGGCACCGGATATCTATCTCGATGTCGTGTCGGTGTCACTGGATAACGGCCAGGCGCGTTTTTCCGCCGGTGGCACACCCGTTGATTATGCGGTAAGGATGCGCCGCTTCGATCAGGAAATGCGACTCGATGCACAGCTTGAGCAGGGCAAACTGCTGGCGACGGATATGCAGGAACTTGCGCGCAATATTGCCGCGCGTCATGCAGGCGCGGAGCATGTAGAAGAAAGTCATCGCGACCGTTTCGTGTCAAAGACAAAAGAATTTATTTGGGACAATTTTGTTGCGCTTGAGGGTTCTATTGATGAAGCGCAACTGGAGTCGTTGCGAATATGGACTGCGGCAGAGCTGGAAAAACTGGATACGTTGTTGTGGCAGCGTTTCGATTCCGGCTTTGTAAGGGATTGCCATGGAGATTTGCACCTGGCTAACCTGGTTCGCCTGCCGGGTGGCATCACGACATTTGACTGTATCGAGTTCAATGCGGACTTACGCAGAATCGACGTTGTCTGCGACATCGCGTTCCTGATCATGGACCTTGTTGAAAGGCAGCGACATGATCTTGCAGCGCAATTTCTGAATAGCTATCTCGAATGTACGGGCGACTACGCTGGCGTGAAATTGCTCAGCCTGTTTTTTGTGTATCGATGTCTTGTGCGGGCGAAAGTTGCGGTCATTCTCAGCCAGCAGCGCGAGGCGGATGGCGATGTTGCAGCTGACCTCACAGATGCACATCAGTATTGCGACATGGCTCTGCGACAGATCGCACGACGGGATCCGTTGCTTGTCGTTATGTCAGGATTATCAGGGTCCGGTAAGACCTGGGTTGCCGAACAACTTATGGTGGCGATGCCTGCTGTCAGGATTCGCTCTGACATAGAACGAAAACGGATGCTCGGACTCGGTGAGTTCGAGGACAGCGCGTCCGCAATAGGACAAGGCATATATACAGAACAGGTAAACCGGGATGTATATACGCGTATTTTTAATCTTGCTGGCAATGTTCTCGAGTCTGGTCACAACGTAATCCTCGATGCTGCGTTTCTAAGCGCAGCAGACCGGGCCGAAGCGTTAGAAACAGCGAAAATAAGCGGATGCCCGGCGGCAATTCTCGAGGTAAGGGCGCCGCACGAAGTAATGTGCAAGCGCATACAGTTACGAGCGAGCCGTACGCAAGACGCGTCGGAGGCAGGTCTCGATGTTCTCGATCATCAGCTCGAAACTGCTGAGCCGCTCACAGATCGGGAGAAGGGATTTACCATTACCTTTGACAACACCGGTGAGTTTGACGCGGCGGCAATGCTGAGCCAGTTAAAAGAAATAACGGCGTAGCCGCTACTTGTAATAAATCAGACTTGATCGTACAGACGCTGTCAGAACGAGTCGTACCTTGATAGTCAGCCCTCGGCCATCGAAGCCACCGAAAAGAACAGACGTCATTGCGAGGAGCGAAGCGACGCGGCAACCTCTATCAGGTTGCAGAAATGCAGACCGAAGGTCCGTACCAGTGCGAAGAGATTGCCGCGTCGCTTCGCTCCTCGCAATGACGTTGGTACTATCCGGCCGCTTAGTTCAGGCATTGCCTTACAGCGTCTGTACGATCAAGTCTGATCTACTACAGCTACTACTAGTCGATATGTTTTTGCAGGTAACGATGCACCACGGCGGCACCGACGGCGTCACCCCATACGTTAGTCGCGGTTCGAAACCGGTCGAGAAACCAGTCAACTGCCAGGAGAAGCCCGATACCTTCGACCGGTAATCCGACAACCTGCAAAACAATGATCATCGTGACAAGTCCGGCCTGTGGAATGCCGGCGGCGCCGATAGCGGCAAGTGTTGCCGATATGAAAATGATGGCCTGCTGACCGAGGTCGAGCTGCAGGTTATAGGCTTGCGCGATGAACATCGCTGCGGCGGCTTCATATAATGCTGTGCCGTCCATATTGACGGTACTGCCTAATGGCAGAACGAAACGACGCGCTCTTTCGTCGATGTTGCTTTCTTTGGCGCATTGAATAGTGATCGGCAGCGTCGCTGTCGAACTCGCGGTCGCAAACGCTGTGACGATTGCTCGTAACATGCCGACAAAGTAGGAAATTGGCTGACGTGCGACGAACAGCATAATCAGAATCAGGATGATGAAATGTATCGTTAGCCCGGATAACACAGTTACGACATGCAGGCCGACTGCGGCAATTTTCTCCATAAATGCCTGCGCGCTGCCAGCGGCACCAAACATTCCGGCGATGAGGCCAAATACGCCAATGGGGGCAAAATACATGACCCAGGATACGAGCAACATCATGCCTTCATTGAGGCTTTCGAAAAATCGTGCGGCGGGTTTTCCTTTGTCACCGATGCTCGCCAACGCAATGCCAAATGCGACAGACCAGAGAATCAGCGGCAGCAAGTTCGTCTCTGCCGCGGCAGCGATCAGGTTCGGGGCGACCATCGACAACAAGATATCGCCAATGCCTTTTTCCTGTGCGGCAATTAACAACTCATCCGGTTGTGCAAGCCCGACCGTTGATACGCCCACGCCCGGCTGAATAATGTTGACCATAATCAGGCCGATCAACACGGCGATGGCAACGGTGATCAGGTAATAAGAAATGGTTATGCCGCTCAGTCGGCCGAGTTGACGCACATCGCCGAGTGAGGTGACGCCGGTTATTACTGCGCTGACGAGCAACGGGATGACCAGCATCGACAGCGTATTGAGGAAAAGCTTGCCAAGCCATGCAACACCGGTAGCAGCAGCGCCCCAGTACCAGCCAACAAGCAGGCCGGCGATAACACCGATGATGATAAATATCAGCAGATAGAAGCTGTGGCGGCTGTTCATTGACCCTGTATGCGTTGTATGGCGCGCGAGCGCAGTCCGTATATATCGGTATACCGCTGCGCCATGTACAGCCAGACGCACGGCTAAATCTCGTCGGAGAATGCCTGTCCATGATTGCCCCAGGGGGGGGGCGGCCGCCCAGTGGTAGCGCTATACAGAACCCGATTAGGTACAAACCACGACGGGCCGCTGCACGCGTCTCGCCTAGAATATCCTGAAAAGAAAATTTCGAAACATATCAGGCACAGGGGTACAAACAACGTGAATACCCGATTGATTTCGTTAACGGTCACCTGCACCGTTTTACTATTCGCCGCACCAGCCTCGATGGCACAGGACGAGTTGCAGGAAGCAATATCCACTCAGGCAAAAACGCAGCAGGCCAGCGCAGAAGTTCAGGAACGCATCAACGAGCTGGACGACGACACGCGTGAAATGCTTAACGAGTACCGGGAGACGATGGCCCAGGTGACCGACCTGGAAGCCTACAATCAGCAACTCGGGCGCCTGGTTGTGACGCAAAAAGTAGAGATTGCGGATTTCGAACGACAGTTCCAGGAAATAGAAACCACCAAACGCCAGATCCTGCCGCTGATCATCCGCATGCTGGAGGTGCTCGACGAATTCGTCTCGATCGACATGCCGTTCCTGCCACGGGAGCGAAGCCTGCGGGTTGCAGAACTGGGCAAGCTGATGGCCAGGCCCGACGTGCTGACGTCGGAAAAGTATCGACGGGTTTCCGAGGCCTATCAGATTGAGCTCGACTACGGTCACACCATCGAGGGATATGAGGGAGAAATCGACGTCGATGGTGAAATACGCACCGTTGCTTTTCTCCGTTACGGACGGCTTGGACTCTATTACATGACCCTCGACGGCCTGGAAATCGGGCACTGGGACAAAGTACAGGACAGTTGGATAACGCTGGACGACGACTACCGTTATTCTCTTGATCGGGCGATGCGCATCGCCCGCAAGCAGCTGCCACCGGACCTCACCCGATTACCGATACCTGCGCCGGAGGATCGGACATGAAAAATGGAATAACCCTGCTGCTTTTGTTCGGCGCTCTTGTGCATATCAATGTCTATGCTTCGACGGAGGATCTCGATGCACTGGTCGAAACGGTACGCCAGGAGGCGTTGCGCGAGGCCAGCTACGACCAGGAACGGATTGAACGATTCCTGGACGAGCGGGATTCCCAGAAGCAGTTGCTGGAGGAAAGCAGGGCCAGCCTGGCAGCGGAAAACCGGCGGGCAGATCAGCTGCGGGAAAACTACGAGGGCAATGAGGCAACGCTCACACAATATGAAGCGGACCTGCAGGAACGCGCCGGCGACCTTAACGACCTGTTTGCCATCGTTCGACAAACAGCACTAAACGCTAATGGCGTGCTCGAGACTTCACTGGTTGCGGCCGAACACGCGGGCCGCTCGAGTTTTCTGCTGGACCTGGGCAAAGGACAACGGCCACCGTCGATTGAAGATATCAAGCAGCTCTGGACGATGCTGCTCTCCGAAATAGCCGAGTCAGGCAAGGTTGTGCGCTTCAATGCCACGGTCATCAAACCACACGGCGATGAAGTCGAACAACAGGTCACGAGGGCAGGTGTCTTTAATTCTATAAGTGGCGGGGCATTCCTGCGTTACCTCCCGGATTCCGGCAAACTCGTCGAACTTAGCCGCCAGCCGGCTGCCCGGTTCCAGCGTATGGCGAAAGCGCTGGAAAGTGCTGAATCGGGGATGCATGCGATGGCACTGGATCCGTCAAAGGGTGCAATCCTCAGTCTCATGGTGCAATCGCCTGACCTGTCGGAGCGTCTTAAGCAGGGCGGCGGCATTGGCTATCTGATCCTGGTACTTGGTGCGGTGGGCGTCCTTATCGTCATTCAACGTGCTTTCGCGCTGTTGCTCGCGCGGCGCGCCATCGATGCGCAGGCGGACCTGGCCGAGGCAAACGAAAAAAATGCGCTCGGGCGCTTGCAGCTAATTGCCAATGAGATTGGCGACAAGAATCTCGATACCGTGTCATTGCGACTGGACGAGCAGCTGGGCGAGGAAAGCTCGTTGCTCTACAGGGGCCTGGCGACCGTAGCAGTCCTTGCAGCTGTTGCGCCGTTACTCGGGTTACTGGGTACGGTGACGGGCATGATTGAAACATTTCAGTCCATTACCCTTTTCGGTACAGGTGACCCGAAACTGATGTCGGGCGGTATCTCGCAGGCGCTGGTTACCACGCAGCTTGGCCTTTCCGTAGCAATTCCCCTGGTGTTGTTTCACAGTTTGCTGGTCGGGCGCGCCAACCGACTGGTCGAGAAGCTCGGTAAGTATTCCACCGACCTCGTTACCGGCCAGTGAACTGGGCTAATTACATAGACGGTTTCGCGACCCTGTTTGAGCAGGGCGGTGTGGTTCTGTGGGCCATTCTCATGGCGTCCCTGTATATGTGGATTCTGCTGGTGGAGCGGTATTGGTTCCATTGGACACAAATGCCAAGGCTCAGGGAACGGTTGCGTAGTGAATGGAAAAGCCAGCCGGCTACCCTGGCATCCAACCTGACCTTTCGCAGAATCGAAGCGCTGGTGAACGACTTGCGTACCGAAGCGAACAGGAACTTGCTGGCATTGCAGGCGCTGGTCGCGATCCTGCCTCTGCTCGGGTTGCTTGGGACGGTGTCCGGAATGATCAAAGTATTCGAAGTCATTACCATTTTTGGTACCGGCAACACGAGGGGTATGGCGTCCGGTATTTCCGAAGCACTGGTCACTACGATGGCCGGCTTGTTTACAGCACTGTCCGGATTGTATTTCGTTTCAGACCTGGAGCGTCGCGCTAAAGATATCTCACGAAGATTCGAAGCAGAGCTCGTGGAGGAACAATAAATGGCAACAAAAGATCACCTGCAATCAGAGAGCGGTGCAACCACACTGAATATGACGCCGCTAATCGACATGGTATTTATCCTGTTGATATTTTTCGCGGTGAATGCGTCGTTCGTCAAGGAAGCGGGTGTTGAGATTGAACGTCCGAGCGCGCGCAGCGCGGTGACGCAGGAACAGGCAAACATCATGATTGCCGTGACAGAAAATGGCGAAGTATGGATAGATCGCAAGCGCGTCGATCCACGAAGTGTTCGCGGACATGTCGAGAGACTTCACGCGGAGAATCCGGAAGGTGCGGTTGTCATTCTCGCCGATGACAAGTCCGAAACCGGCCTGGTCATCGAAGTTCTCGATCAGGCGCGACTGGCGGGCGTTGAAAATATCGCCGTTGCAGCGACACCGGACGGCATGTGATCCAGGGTAATGCTTCCAGAATGGCGGTGATAGTGATGACCGCAATACTGATCAATATCATGATGTTCACTGCAATTCGCTACATGGTGGTTAACCGCCAGATTCGGCTTGCAGATACAACGCAGTTCGACCTTGCCAATTTTATTCGTGTGTCTGAACAATCACGCGAGGTCAGGTCCCGCAGGGACCCGGAGGCACCACAAAAACCGAAAAACGAGATGCAGCGTGACATCGACAGGCTTGCACAGGCATCCAAGTCCGGCGGTATCGGCGGGCTGACGGTCGACATGCCAAATATCGATATCGATATCGACGTCGGTGGCGGCATAGCGATCGCCCGCGAACTTACGCCATTGGTGCGATTCCCGCCGGAGTATCCGGCCAGGGCGAGGAACAATGAGGTTGAGGGATTTGTAATGCTCCGCTTCACTGTCACGGAAACCGGTTCAGTTGCAGATCCGGAGGTATTGAGATCGGAGCCGCCTGGTCTATTTGATCGCGCGGCAATTCGTGCCGTTCTGCGCTGGAAATACCAGCCACAACTCGCCAACGGCAAACCCATTAGCGTTATCAGCTATACCAGCTTTACTTTCGAGTTAATGGAAGAGTGATGAGATTGCGCAGCGTGAAACTTGTACTGGTTATGGCGTCGTTGCTGGTCGCTGCGGCTGCGCAGGCACAATCGGTCAGCAGATCAACATTTAACGTTCTGCAGCGAGTGCAGAAGATTATGGAAGAGGAACGCTACGCGGATGCATTAGCCGAACTCGAAGTCCTGGTCGTCGATACGCAAAACAATCCATACGACAATGCGCTCGCAAATCAGTATCTTGCACACACCAGCATTATGCTGGACAACCCGCAAGGGACGCGTGCTGCATTGGAGGCAGGACTGGCCAACACCGGGTTACCGGAAGACATGCGGGCTGAAATGAACCTCTTCTATGGCACGGTCCTGCTGGGAGAGGAGGAATACGAACTGGCACGGATCGCCCTTGCGGATTGGATTGCCGTCGCCGCATATCCACAGCCAAGCCAGATTTTTTCGTTCGCTTATGCCAACTATATGAGTGGCAATGTCGCGCAAGCTGAGCCCCTGGTCGACAGAGCCATCGGGTCGGCAGTGCAGCCCCTGGAACCCTGGTACCAGCTTTACTATCGAATTCTTTTCGATTTGAAAAAGTTCGAATTAGCAGGATCAGTCCTGCACGGGATGATTTCCCGCAATCCGGCAAACCAGATGTACTGGCGTATGCTGGTCAGTCACTACCAGCAGCTCGAACGGCCCGGTGATGCACTGGCGACCATTATGACTGCCTACTTAAACGGATCGATCGATAGTCAATCAGATTTCAAACAGATCGTCTCTCTATATGGATATCTCGACGCGCCGGAAAAGGGTGCCCGCATGCTGCAGGAGTGGCTGGCAAATGGTGAATTACCCAGCGATCCGAAAATACTCAAACAACTGGGTAACCTGTGGCTTATGGCGCGCGAACGGGAGAGCGCCGTTGTCGTCCTGAAGGAAGCAGCGACCCTCGCCCCCGATGGCCGCACTTTCGAATTGCTTGGCGGAATCTACTTCGAAGAAGAAGAATGGCCTGAGGCGTATACCGCTTACCAAAACGCGATTCGGGTTGGTGGTCTAGAGGAACCATTCCGGATTTCTTTGCTGGCCGGCATCAGTGCGATGCGTGCCGAGCAAACAGAGGACGCCAGAATATCACTCGAAATCGCTGCTGAGTCCGAACAATTCAAAAAGCAGGCAGAAGCCCTGCTGAAGCGGCTGGACGACGGCTAAAGAGTAATTCTTATTGCCGGTCCTATCGTCGTTGGGCGGTCCTTTCATTAGCGGTTCCCTCCGTGGCGAAAGTGACGATCAGCACTGGCAGAAGTGTCATATTGGCCAGCAACGCAACCAGCATTGCCAGGCTGGTCAGCAGACCAAAGTAAATAGTTGGTATGAATCGGGACAACGCCAAAACAGAAAAACCGAGCATTATCGTAACGCTGGTGTAATAAATCGCACGGCCGATGCTCCGGTGGCAGCGTGCGACTGCCGCCCGGTAATCGCCATCAACGGAAAACTCCCGGCGAAAACGATGTACATAGTGAATCGTGTCATCGACGCCGATGCCCACAGTAATAGCTGCTATTGTGATTGTCATCAGATCCAGCGGTATGCCGAGCCAGCCCATCAGACCAAGGACAAGGCAGGCAGAGGTCAGGTTTGGAACGATAGCAACCATTGCCGTTTTAAGAGAACGGAACAGCAATAGAAACATCAGCATGATCGCGAGAAAAACGACGCTCAGCGTCATAATCTGCGAGCGAAACAAACTTTGCAGCATATTGTTGTACAAGACGAGCATGCCGCTCAGATGGATACGCGAATCGTCAATGTCCAGTTGTTCAGTGAGGCCTGCGCGAATCTCTTGCAGTAATTGTGCGCGTTGCAGCGAAGGATCAGATTCAAAGACGCGCACATTATATCGCAGCTGATTGCCGTCCTCCGACAGGTAGGGTGCAAATAAAGCCTGCCGAACATCGTCCGGCAGTTTCTTGTAAATGATCGACAATGTGAAGTTATCTTTTACTGCTTCGGCATCCAGTTGCTCCAGCACCCGGACGAAAGTAGACAGGGACAGAACTTTTCCGGTGTGCGGTAGTGCGTCCAGATAGTCGTGTATTGCAGTAACCTGGCCAAGCTGCCTGCTGTTGAACCAATAGCTGCGTGAGGTTATACCGGCCTCAGATGCGGACTCATCGGCGTAGATGTCGTCAAATTCATCTGCGTAATCATCTGCAAAATCGTCTGCTGTGGTATCAGGTGGCGACATGCTGCTAAGCAGATCTGCAGGCGCATCGATAATGACGTCGAGAGGCGTGGTTCCACCGAGTTTACGGTCAATGAGTTCCATGCCGCTATAAATCTCGGTCGACTGGCGATAGTAATCGATGAAACGATTCTCGACCGTCAGCTGAGTCACGCCGACCAGGCCGAACAATACCAGTGCGGAAAACGCCAGCAGAATGGTATTGCCGTGCCGAAGCGTCAGTCTTGCAAAGAAGCTGGTAATTGCTGCCGTCAGATCATTGCGCGAGGTTGGTTTGCCCGGCTTGAGTAACATCAGCACTGCCGGGAAAAGCGTGAAGGAAAGAATGAACGCAATCGCTATTCCTATCGACATGATCCAGCCGAAATCAATTACAGGACGGATACCGCTAACGAGTAATGAACCGAAAGCGACGATCGTCGTTAACGCTGTGTAAAAGCAGGGCTCGACAATTTTCCTGATAGTAGAGCGGACCAGGGTTAGTTGATCAGCATCCGGGTTTGCCTCATGTATTTCCCGGTAACGAACAATGATGTGCAATGTGAGAGCAAGGCACAGGATTAGCACTAGTGACACAAAATTTGAGGAAACCACGGTTACGCGCCAGTCGAGGCGGCCGAGCAGACCGATCAATGCGATGCAGGTTGCAGCGCAGGTGATCAGTGGCAGCATGACCCAGCGGCGTCTGTGAAATGAGATTCCGAGTATGACCACAAGGAAGAAAAATACGGCAATGCTGAATACCAGGAGATCATGTCGAATAAACTCTATCGAGTCGGCGACAATCATAGGTACTCCACCGAGATGCATTGTCGCCGATGCACGATGCTGATCGAGGATCGTGCGCACGGCGGCAATGTCCCGTTCCTGCTGTGCCAGCAAACGTCGTGTCTGAGCGTCGAAGTCGAAAGTTATCCCTTCCAGAGATTTGCTTTCGTCTTCGCTAAGCCCCTCCAGGAATTGTTTTTCACGCAACGCATCTCGCTTTTCGCGCAGCTCGCGATATTCCAGGTCCCGGTGCATGTCGATACGTAACGCTGTGGTCAGCCCATCGGAACTCATGAGCAGGTTCTCGTATAATGGGCTGGTCAATAATTCGACTTCTGCCAGTTTCCGGTCGGTGTCCTCATCCTTCAGGTAACGGATGCCGCTTGCGATATTTCTCAGGTTAACCGGTGGGCTGTCGACTAGTGGGACGTCGAGAATGCTGGTAACGGACTCGACATTTGGCAACGCTGACAACGCATCACGCAGCGTGCGGATATCGGCCAGTGTGGCATCACTAAAAACAGCTTCGTCTGGTGTGTAAGTGACCAGCAGGAAGTCGTCCGAGCCGTAGCGGGCCCTGACAAAGCGGTAGTAACGAAGCTCTGCGTCTCGCTCGAGCGTTAGAGAATCGGCGGAGGCGTCCAGCGAAAAATACTGTGCGAACCAGCCTAGAGACAGGACTAATGCGGCGACCGCCACAATGGTTGCAACAGGCCGTTTAAGGACAACGTTTTCGTAGATGTTGCTAAAGCCGGACAGCATTCCCTTCTCGTGTTGGGACTCGTTGTGAACAGGTGTCAGCTTCTGACAGCGTGGTCCTCCAGTACCTGGGCCACGCAGCAGGTTAGCTTCTTGCCTTTCTCGATGTGCAGAAATTCATTCGGACCGTGCGCGTTCGAATTTGGCCCCAACAGACCGGTTACCAGGAACTGTGCCTCGGGAAACTTTTCGCCAAGCATGCCCATAAAAGGAATCGTGCCGCCGGTGCCCATGTATACAGACGGTTTGCCAAAATAATCCTGAGACGCTTTTTCCATTGATGCTTCGAGCCAGTCCGCGACGGGTGGTGCGTTCCAGCCCGCCATTGTCGATTCAACCTCGAATGACGCTTCGGCGAACGCTGGTGTATCTGCCTCCAGGACAGCTTTGACCGCCTCTGCAGCCTCATCCGCATCAGCGGTTGGCGGCAGGCGAAATGAAAGCTTCAAAGTTGTATTCGGCAACAACGTGTTGCCGGCATTTACCAGTGCAGGCATACCGTCTGCACCGGTCACTGTGAGTGCGGGTCGCCAGTTGTTATTCAACAATAGTTCGTAGACCGATTCGGACGGACTTGATGATGCGTCAGCCCAGGGAAATTTTCGCCACACGGAGTCATCGAGAATCGACGCAGCAAGCTGCGCCTGCTGTTGTCTTTGCTCCGGTATTTCTACGAACAGTTCTTCGATGAGGATTTTTCCAGAGATCTCATCTTCGATGCGGCTCAGGAGTTGCCGCAAAATGCGAAAACTCGATGGCACAATGCCACCGGCACTTCCCGAGTGGACGCCTTCGGTCAGGACGTCCACGCGCAATTTTCCGGTGAGATTGCCGCGCAGGGAAGTCGTGCACCAGAACTGATCGTAGTTGCCACACTCTGCGTCGAGGCATACCACCAGGCTGGGCGTTCCGAGACGATCGCCTAGATGATCTATATAAAAGGGCAAATCGAAACTGCCACTTTCTTCGCAGCCCTCAATAAGTACGATACAACGCGCGTGTGGCACCCCCTGTTCCTGCAATGCACGAATCGCGGTAAGCGAACCAAAAACTGCGTAGCCGTCATCTGCGCCACCGCGACCATAAAGTTTGCCGCCCTTGATGACTGGCGTCCACGGGTCGAGATCATCGTCCCAGCCGCTGAACTCAGGTTGTTTGTCATAGTGGCCATACAGCAGCACAACATCGTCGGACTCGCCGGGTATGTCGATGAATAACACCGGAGTGCGCCCCTCGAGACGCACGACTTCGACCTGCATGCCTTTGATTGGCTGTGCTTTACACCATTTCTCGAACATGGAAACGGCCTGGTCCATGTAACCGTGCTTCTCCCAGTCAGGATCGAACATCGGTGATTTGTTTGGGATCTTGATGTATTCGCAGAGCTCGGGAATGATCGACCCGTCCCATGCCTGGTTGACGAATTCTTCTGTAGTTTGCTTATCCATAGTCTTGCTTTTAGCCACCTCCAAACGTAATGATGGCGGACAGCTTCGACCCACCACGATTACAAGAGTGAATTAAAATGATGCCGAATCCAAGAGCAATAGTGATTTGCCGCAGCCTGAGCGTTTTTTTCATGTTGCTGGCAGTATCCGCGAGCGCTGAGGTCATCGTTGGTGGCAGTGGATCCCGCTGCAGTGAGGATCCGGCCTGTATCAATCGCCTGCACCCGGATATCCCGATGGTGGCGCGCGTTGCAGCAGGCGAGCGCATCGTTTTCATCGGTCGTGATGCCGGCGACCTGCACCTTGATCCGGATGAATACTCCAGTGCTCCGGAGAGCCCGCGTGAAGGACTTGGCATCGTGCATCCCCTGACGGGGCCGGTTTATATCGAGGGCGCTGTTCCTGGCGACGTGCTGGCGGTGACCATCCTGGCGCTCAAACCTGGCAAAGAGGGCTGGACTTATGCCTCTCCCGGCGGATTTGGTGGCGATCAGGTGAATACCGGGCAACGATTCATTGTCTGGCGGTTGAATGAGGAATACGCAGAAAGCGATGCACTGCCAGGAATCCGGATTCCGAATGGGAGTTTCCCCGGTGTAGTAACGACGCTGCCAGGTCCCGTCGAGCTGCAAATAATGCTGAGTCGTGAACAGCAGTTGGCGGACAGTGGTGGTGCAGTCCTGGTGCCGGATCCCCATCTCGCCGAGCCTTCATCGTTGTGCGGACCGGAAGGTAGCAAGCCACAGGAGTGCCTGCGCACGATCCCGCCGCGAGAACATGGCGGCAACATGGATATCCGCTATATCAGTACCGGCGCCACCGTGTACCTGCCGTGCTTTATCGAAGGCTGCGGTCTCGCACTTGGCGATTTTCACTACGCACAAGGCGATGGTGAAGTATCAGGTACCGCGATAGAGATGGATGGGGAAATTACGGTCACGACGCGTATCGTCAAAGATGGGCCCGATTTGTCATACGGACCACATTACGAGGGACCGGCTTCGCTGTTGGCAATTCCGTCCACGCGTTTCTATGCAACCACCGGATTTCCCTTGAAAGCCGAGAGCGACGTACCCCGGGATATCGCCTATCTCGCGTCGACTAAAGTTGTCGGCCTGAGCAATCTTTCCAAGGACGTCAATCTTGCCGCCGTGAACGCGCTGGTATCGATGATCGACTACATTGTGGCTGAATACGGCTACGACCGGACCCAGGCTTACCTGATCGCCAGCGTTGCGGTGGATTTGCGCATCGGTCAACTTGTAGATGTGCCAAATGTCGGTGTGACCGCGATTCTGCCACTGGATATTTTTACGCAATAACTCTCGGTTGTGGCTTTTGCGGTTCGAATGGATTGATCGTCGATCGCCCGCTACTGCGAAAGCTCAACTTGTGATGATGCAGTGCTCACAGCGAGTCTGATTTTACTTATTAATTCATCGCTGCTTATGGGCTTGGTAGCGACTTCAAGCGCACCAGCCGTTAATGCGGCAATCGCAAGCGGACCATCCGGGTGTGCGGTTAGAACAATAGTCGGTATGTTCAAGCCGTTTCTTGTCAATTGCCGTAGCAGCTCGACGCCGCTCATTCGCGGAAAGCGAAGATCCAGAATCAGGCAATCGGGGAGCGTGGTGCGTCGCATTTCAGCCAGAAACGACTCACATGTTTTGTAAGTTTGTGCCTGCCACCCATGCATTTCTATCAGTATCCGGATCGGATCGCTGACAGAGTCGTCATTATCGACCACAGCGATAGATAGCGTACGCGAATTAACCATGAGTTTGTTGGAGTACGGATCGACCGGACAGTTCCTGTGAATCGACCAAGCCTATTAGTTGGGGCACGGGCAGGATACTAGGGCATGTACCTACGCTGTTGGCGAGGCCACTCTCCAAGAATCAGCTACATTAAGGCCTGGTTTATCAGTGATACTAGCCGGTCAGGATCAACCGGTTTATGTAATACCTCACAACGTACCAGGCTTGCCGCCTCGATATCTTTGCCGGAAGTATCACCAGTCACAAGAATCGTTGGCAGGTCCTCGCCGGAAATTTCACGAATATGGCGGACAACTTCGATACCATTGAGGCCGGGGAGCCGATAGTCGGACACTATTATATCGGGTCGTAGTCCACCCTCGATCTGGCTTATAGCCTCGCCGCCGTCCAATGCGGTCTGCACATCAAAACCTTCGACCTCCAGCAACATCTTTGTCGCATCGACGATGGCAGGATCATCGTCGACAATCAGCACTTTAATTTTCTGCTCACGAGACGGGTGGGTATTAGCAGGGCCGGCGATCGACTCGGACTCGACAGCGGCTCTCACGAGCGGCACCGTAACCGAAAACGTCGAGCCATGACCCGGCTTGGAGCGTACGTCTAACTCGTGCTCAAGCAATCGTGCGATATGCCTGACAATTGCTAAACCAAGCCCAAGCCCCTTGCTCCGATCACGAACAGGATTCTCCAGCTGAAAGTATTCTTCAAATATTGTTTCCAGCGCCTCCGGCGGAATGCCGACACCAGTATCGGATACCTCGATTCGGATACTCTGTCCATCCGCAACACAAGCAATACTGACTTCGCCGGTTTCCGTATAACGAATCGCGTTGCCGACAAAATTCTCGATGATTCGCGCCAATAATGAGGGGTCACTCAATGCAGTCAATTGCGTCGCTTCGATACGCAATGTCAGTCCCTTTTCCTCTGCATACGGTGCATTGTCAGCGCGGATCTGATCCAGGATTGTCTGCAGCGCGAACTTAACTGGTTCCGCAACAACGTAGCCGCTTTCGAGCTTCGATATATCAAGCAGCGCGTCTATTATCTCGCCCATTGAATCAAGTGACTGGCGCATCTTGTTAACAATTTCGAGGTCATCAGTCTCTACGAGTCGTCTGGACAGTATCGATAAATATAAGCTGATCGATTGAAGCGGCTGGCGCACGTCGTGGCTGGCGGCTGCCAAAAACCGTGTCTTGATTGCAGTTGCCCGGTCCGCTTCCGCCTTAGCCTCACGCAGCGATAATGCGGCGGCTTCCTGGTCCGTAACGTCATAGCCGGTATTCAACACGCCGATAATCTTTCCGTCTGAATTCTCCAGCGTTTTGGAATGCCATTGAACTAATCGCTGCGCACCGTTTTTCGTCACGATGGCATTGACATATCCCTCGTTTATTCCTTCGCGCATCACCACCGCGTAGAAATCCTGGATCGTCTGCCGCTCCCCTTCCGGAATGAACGTTGCGAACCAGTCGAGACCCAGTAACTGTTCGGCCTTGTAGCCGGTGAGTTCTTCAAAATACGGGTTGGCCAGAGTAATTCTGCCCTTTGAGTCCAGGACGAGGACGATTCCCTGTTGTGTTGATATCAGATTGTCAGAGAAAGTTTTCTCGGCCCGCAATTGCTCATTGGCCTCCATCAATTCTCTGGCAGCTTTCTGCGATTCTGTAATATCCCGAATTGCGGCAACGACGACTGTGCGATCTTGAATCAGAATTGGACTCAGTTTCACATCAATCGGAAATTTTGTTCCGTCCTTTTGCTGCGCATACAAGTCCAGTGACTTACCCATTGTTCGGATTCTTGGCTTGTCAGCGAACTCCTGACGGTATTTCAGGTGGCTGTTTCGAAATCGTTGTGGGATGAGTAACTCGACCGGCTCACCAAGCAACTCTTCACTCGTGTATCCAAAAAGTTTTTCGGCCTGTGCGTTGACGCGCTCAATGCGGCCGTCAATTGCGACAAGCAAAGTAGCGTCTGGCGCAGCATCGAAAAGATCGTCTACCCCGGCGAATCCTGATTCTTTATTTTTATTCTTGTCGGACAACGTATTGTTCCCAATGAGATCAAATCCATTTGCGGAGCGCTGCAGGCCCTTGTCGATCTGCGGGAGTACTCAAGTATACCATCAAGTGGATTACGGGCTTGTCTATGATGAGGCGCTGGCCGCAACGGATTTGGCTGTGTCTGGCCTGGGTTAGTGAGCGGAATCGCCAATCCAGCGAATTATTGCCCGGATTTTTCGACCTCGAGTTTCAATGCGATCAGTTCCAACAGATCCTTGAGTGAGATGACGCCCACAAGTTGGCCATTGTCAACGACCATATAGCGCGATGGAGTATCTCGCCGGACCATCGTCGCCAGCAGTTTTTCCGTTTCCATATTTGCAGAGACCGTATTTGCCTCTGAGCTGGGATTCATAATTTCCCGCACCGTCGTATTTTGCCAATCGCTCTTGGGAATTTTCCTGATGTGTTCAATACTGATGCAGCCGAGAAGATTCTTACCGTCGACAACCGGATACATTTTGAAATGATGCCGGTACACGTAATCCTCGACCCATTCACGAATATTTGTCGATGGTGGAACAGTTACCGGGTCCTGCCGCATGAAATGCCTGATCGGCTGATCGTGCAGAAACTCATGAAACAGCAGCTGCTGGTATGAAGCTCCTGCGGCTCCGCGCAAAAATAAACCGATTAGCACCCACCACATGCCGCCGATCAGGTTGCCCTGAATAAAGGAAATCACACCGAGGATCATCAACGCCAGGCCGAAGCCGCGGCCAATCCGGCTGGAGATCAGCGTCGCAGCCCGCAAATCATTTTTCCAACTCCATAGTGCGGCACGCAGCATTCGACCGCCGTCCAGGGGGAAGGCCGGTACGAGATTGAACACCGCGACAACCGTATTAATAAACGCAAGGGCGCTGCTCACACCAATGATCGGGACCGGCCAGCCGTTCGCGGTTGCCATTGTCTCGATACTTGAAAATATGAAAGCGAGCAGGAAACTGGCCAGCGGGCCGGCGATGGCCATCAGAAATTCTGATTTCGGACTCGGTGGCTCTTTTTCCATTTCGGCAACACCGCCGAAAATGAACAGCGTAATGCCTTTGATCGGCATGCCGAAGTGTCGTGCAACCAGCGAATGAGAGAACTCGTGCAAGACTATTGAAAAGAATACGCCTACTGCTCCGGCGATACCCATCCAGGCGTACACCTGCCTGGACAAGCCGGGATAGTCAACGGGAAACATGCCGGCACCCAAAGACCAGCTAATAAGCAGGGCCAGTAACAGCCAACTCAGGTCGAGTTTCACCTCAAAGCCGAATAAGGAAAACAGGCGGTACTGGCCGAAGCCGAATGATTGATTTTGTCTGCGTGCCATGGCCAAAGTCCCATGCAATTCCGAGTGACCAGGCGCCGTCATACGTGGCCTGTCTCTCAAAAACCGTATTTTCAGATTAGTGTCCTATTATGCCAGTGAAACCTGTGGCTGTTTCACTGGCATAATAGGCTAATGATGTCTCGCGCTGCTCATGATCGATTCGCGTTTATCGCGTTGGTCGCCTTTAGCATTATTTGGCTGGCGCTCGCTATTGAGCCGTTGCTCAGGCCGGAATGGTTGCTCGAAAACGTCACCGTATTTGTGGGCGTGCCAGTGCTCGTGCTATTGCACCGCCACCTGCCACTATCAAGGATTTCCATCAGCCTGATTTTTTTATTCCTGTGCCTGCATGAAGTTGGTGCCCACTATACTTACGCAGAAGTTCCGTACGACCGATGGTTCGAATCCTTAACGGGTCGAGGTCTTAACGATTGGTTTGACTGGGAAAGGAACCACTTTGATCGCGTAATTCATTTCCTTTATGGCCTGCTCATTACTTATCCCGTACGTGAGATCATGCTGCGCATGTCCAACGCCAAAGGGTTTTGGACGTACCTGATGCCCGTATTGGTCGTAATTTCTACGTCTACTATTTTTGAGCTGTTGGAGTGGCTTGCTGCAATCATCTTTGGTGGTGACCTGGGCGTCGCCTACCTCGGCATGCAAGGTGATATCTGGGATGCGCAGAAAGATATGGCACTTGCGGCGGCCGGCACAATTGTAGCAACGGTAATTTTAGCCGGTGTAAATAGCGTGCTGGATCGGGATTTTGCACACGAATGGGCGGAAAGCCTGCGGATTAAACATGCCGAACCTCTTGGGGAAGTTGAGATCGCAAGACTTTTGGCAGAGAGCAAGGATGCTGAGGACGCAGATTGAGCCCTGGATCAGTTGTGGCTTTCTCTCGTTGTCTGATTGATCAGGCAACCTGGGAGGTGTGAGCTGCACTCCATAACATGCGTGATTGCTGCCTGATCGTACTCATCTCCTGAACGGTACGACTCGAAGTATTCATTGAGCTGTCTCACCCGTTCCGGCATCTTGCAGACGGCCTGCAATCCGACAGACACGCCGAAGTTCGTAAACGCGAAGCGGGTGTCAGGCAGATACGGTTCACGACAAAAGTATCCGGCAGAATTCCACATGCTGTCCAATGTTTCCAAACAGCGCTGTTTCTGCAATTTCGCCCATTCCTCAGTCGGGAAAAAATGAGTCAGCCATAGCATCATGCCAATGCCCAGGTCCTGCGTTATATTGAGGGTCGGGTTGTATTCATCGATCAGTGTTTGCATGTCGGCAATTTCGGATGACAGCGCATCGTCATCGAGCATTCGATATGAAACGTATCCGTCATACGCATCCATTGCTCCAAATCCGACCCCAGGGTAGGGCCCGCTAAGGTCCTCCTGCATCTTCCAGATAACTCCGCGTCCACGCACCAGGAACGGTTCATGAATCTGCCGTGCGAGGTCAATGCCAAGTTGCTTGTAGTCCGGTATATGGCGGCCAAGCATCGCAAGTGCAAACAACCACATCGCCAGGTAATGAAAATACTGACCATCCCGGTCCGGCTCTTCGCCAATTCGTATGCCAAGTGGCCGTCCAAGCACCCGATTTACATCCGCAACGAGCCATTCAGCATCATCGAGAAATGGGCGCTCGCCAAGTTCCTCGAAAAGGGAGACCAGCAACACAACGCCAAACGCATCCGTCCACAGGTAGCGCAGTCCGTTCGGCCAGATTTGTTGTGAGCGCATCCAGCGCAGCTTGTTGCGAACATAGGCAATCGCTTCTGCGTTAGCAGCGGCGTTCATAGTCCAAATGGATAGGTGTCTGGGAGCCCTTCCAGTTCTGCAGTGTCAAATGGTTGTACAGCCTGAGTTTTATCAATCCAGATATATTCATCAAACTGCTTTTGCAGTGTCGCTTGAAAATAATGGCTTGCGAGTTCAGTTTCCGGCCGATAGATCACGCCGATAGCGCGCTGGAGGCGCGGTTTCGACAAAGCGTCCCTGAGGCGTCCGGCCGGAAGATGCCGCAGCCCGAGCAGGAAGCCCGACAGGCCAACATCATGAAACAGTTTTTCATAGCTGCCGCGTACCGATGGCTGAACATCCTTGATTTCCATTGCTCCATCCCAGTCCGATGCAGCCGCGACAGTGCCATTATGTGTGCCAAAGCCGATGGAGAAGGCATCCTTGCCAAATTCTTCGCGGCATAAGTGTCCAATATTTGTTTCACCACGCGCCGACATTTCGGTCGCCGCCGCATTTCCAATGTGAGAATTATGCGCCCAGATAATCGCCTTGCTGCCGGGCGGATAAAAACGTCGTAATGTCTGCAGTGTTTCGAACATATAACCATCCCGCAGATTCCATGATTCGCGCGAGCCGTAGTACATGACACGATAGTAACGCTCAGCGTTGGCAACCAATCGAGCGTTTTGTACAGCATCGAGGAATCGCTCTCCGTCGTGCTCGGCATATTCGCGGTGTTTTTTTGTCAACTCCATCAGCATGTGAATGACTTCTTTCTCGCAGCTACGGTATGACCCGGAGAGCGCTGCTCTGCCGTAAGTTGCCGGATCTGCCTGCCAGGGAGTCAGGCAGCCGTACCGCGTTCGCGCGATTTCGGCAGTTGCAGGATCTACCTCGTCAAGATATTTCAGGATCGATCGTATCGAACTGTAGAGGCTATAGAGATCCAGACCATGAAACGCGACCCGCTGATCAGCGGACTGGCCCGCGTTGTGTATACGCAGCCAGTCAACGAATTCACGCACGTCATTATTGCGCCACATCCAGGTGGGAAAACGGGAGAACGCAGTCCATTCGGATGGCGGGAAATCAAAATGGCGTACGTAGTGGTCTATACGCGCTGCATCGGGCCAGTCGCCCTCAATCGCCACGAATCTGAAACCCTTCTTTGTAATGAGTTCGGAGGTGATGCGGCTACGTAACTTGTAGAATTCTGAAGTGCCGTGGCTGGCTTCCCCGATCAGTACGACTTGTGCGTCGCCAATACGTTCGAGCAGTGGATCGAGATTCGCAGTTTCGATCGAGTTGAAGGGCTCGCAGGCATCGGCGATTTCAGACCTTAGCCAGTCGTCCTCGCTGTCCGGCGCCAGACCACTCTGCGCGGGTCTTGTTGCTTCGCCCGCCGTAGGTTCTGCTTCCCAGCCCTCAGCGCCAACCAGCGGCACGAAACGTACATCCGCCAGATCCTCTGACTGGAATTCGCTTTCCGAGACGCGGGTGATCCTGATTAGTTCCTGGACGCTCTTGTCCTTGCCAACCGGAATGACCATGCGACCACCGATTTTCAATTGTTGCTTCAGGGACTCCGGAATCGTGGGTCCTCCGGCGGCGACAATGATGCCGTCAAAAGGTGCTTGCTCCGGCCAGCCGAGCGTGCCATCGCCATGGCGTACCTCAACATTCTTGTAGCCCAGGTCCGCAAGCGTAGCAGCGGCGCTTCTCGCGAGTTCTTCGATGCGCTCGATTGTATAAACTTCGCTGGCCGTTTCGCCGAGTATTGCTGCTGCATATCCGGAACCTGCGCCAATCTCCAGAACTTTTTCTCCGCCCCTAAGTGCAAGTGCTTCGGTCATAAAAGCAACGATGTAGGGTTGTGAGATGGTTTGGTCTGCCTCTATAGGCAGGGGAGAATCCTCATAAGCGAACTCAGCGAGTCCCTCGGGTAGAAATCGCTCGCGTGGAACCTTGCGCATGGCGCTGAGCACCGTTTCTGAACGTACACCACGTGCGGCGATCTGGCTCGCTACCATGCCTTCACGCAAGTTCGAAAAATCAGTCATTGCAGCACTCCATTCCTGGCGAGATCGCGATTCTATTAATGGCGTCTCTCTCATATCAATCCGATACCCAAAAGACAGCGATCACAATTCGCACTTGTACGTACGCAGAAAAATCGATAAGGAAAATATGGAGAAGGTCGCGCGTTAGCTTCTTTGTCGGAACTGCTTGTCCGCAGGCAGATGGCAGCTGGCTTGTGCAGTGACCTTTAGCCTCACTGGTGAGGCACAGTTACCGTTAGTTGTCCGGCCAGAACCGCGCACGGTATTTCAGTGGATCGGCGAGTATCTGGCTGCGGGATCTGGATACTTCCTGCGCACTCAAAGGCTCGAAATCTTTCGGTAACGTCTCGCTATTGAATTCGGTCAACATCCAGTTGAGAACATCGGCCAGTTGTTCGTCGCTCATTGGTGTTTGCGATGAACCCGGCACGCGGATGATGTAATCCCGCCCCTCGGGTGTGGCGACGATCTTGCCTATGGTGTCGCGCAGGGTAGGCGCATTCGGCGGGTCGCCGATGCCGTCTGGCAAGTGACAGCCGCTGCAATGCAGCAGGTAGTTTTTTTGCGGATCCGCGCGTGCAGTCAGCGCAAGAACTACCAGCAACGATGTTGCCAGTATTTGTCGCCGGGCAAACATATCAGTCGTCAGTTGCAGCCACGCCGAGAACGCCAGCGACCGTACAGTGGTAAGTACGTGCCTCGGTGCCGAAGCACCACAGAATGCTGCTGCTCTTCGACGGGTAGTACACCGGTCGTTCGCGCTCGGTGTTGTGACACCCGCATCGATCACAAATTTCCTTGCCGCAGCAGTCGTTGTAGGAAATTAGGTAATCCTTGTCATCCACCGGGTTCCTGCAGGTACCGACCCAGGTTATTGGCGAGGGTTCCGCTCCGGGAGGGCATGAGGTTGTCGTTCCACCACAACAGGTACAGAGTGTTCCGCCGAGCGCGCAATAGCGCCAGTAGTCACAGCTTTGCGGGTCGCCTATCTCGCCAATCGTTTCCTGCGCAAATGGTCTTGCTACAGGCAATAGTGGCAAGAACGCAGCGCCGGCCAGCATTGCACCGAGCTTGCCGATGAAACTGCGCCGTGACGTTCTTCTTGCCAGCTTGCGACTGCCGTCGCCTGTACGCTTGTCTAGCCAGGCGTAGGATTTGTCGATGAGGTTATTTTTTTTCATAAGCTTTGTTCCTTCACCGGGTTTTCGGTTTCGGATTGAATTGATCCCATGTAATCCTGCAGCGTGGCTACACCCGTATCCATCGCCTCGATCAAACTTTCAAGGTGCTCGCGACTGTTCACGAGACCCTTGCTTTGCAACGTGCCATCGCCACCGATTAAAACAGCAAATGGCAACTTGCTCACCTGGTAGCCGATGCCCAGCGGTTGCGACAGAACGTAAGGATACTTGTCGAGCGCAAGGTCACGGGCATAGGCGTGATGTTGCTCTGGTTTATCACCATCGCTGGCAAATATTAATCGCAGTCGATTGCGTTCGGTATTGGCCAGCGACTTGGCCGTCGGTACAAGAGATTTGCAAATAGGGCAGGTGGGCGAGATGAACATGACCAGGGTTGCGAATCCGTCTTCCTGAACACCCCCGACCGTAACCGGCTGGTCATCCAGATCGGTCAGCGACATCGCTTCTGTCATTTCGCCGACTTTCGGCCCGGTTGTGGGCATCAATGCACCAGCTGGTGCAACTCGCTCGTGCAAAATGCCGACCTGGCGTGCGAGCGCCAGCACGACCAGTGCCAGCACAATGACCAGGACCCACAGGACCATGTTTGAAACCAGCAAGCCCTCAGTCACGCTTGTTTCTCCAGGTCCCGATTGCGGCGCCGTTAGCCAGCAACTGATTGGCTGCAAGGTAGAGCAGGGCGCTTGCCAGTAATGTAGTGGCAAGTGTTACGTAGTCGATGGCACCAAAGGGACGTACTGTTGCCGGAATTGCAGCGACCAGGGCGATCCCGATGAGAACACTGTTGCGCAGCAGCAGTCCGGATGACAATTGCTGGTCGCCATCGGATGATCCGGCAACGCCGCAGCCACAACCAATATGGATTCTCCCGCGCAGCAGATTGATGCCTATTGCTGACGTGTAGACAGCCAGCAATGCCGCACTTGATAACGCGACCAATTGCGGTCGGTATCCTGTAAACCAGCCAATACTGAGCAATACCTCCAGCAGGGGTACGATGGGGGCAACGGGTCCCGCGAGGACTCGCGGCATTACCTGGTATTCCTCCAGAATGACGCGAAATTGTTGAGCCGTCGAAAACTTGTGTATGGCCGCCAACAAGAAAAGCAGACCAAAACCGATCGAAATAACCTTAAGGATCAGCGGATCCAGCATCACTCAAAAATCCACCAGTAGCGATGTCGATGGGCCCGGATCTTCTATCGTCCGTTCCAGCTTCATCTGCCGTGCGTCATACACATGCAGTCCGCCCTCGGTGTCAGAGACAATCAGTTTTGGCTCAGACTCCTGTGTAACCATCACATTACGGGCCGCGACTTCTAACTCGATGCGTGCAATGCGCCGCCGTTGATTAACGTCGAACACCCAGATTTCAGTACCGGGTTCGTGATGCGTGAACTCGCCGCCCTGATGCATCAATATATAGAGCAGGCCAAGATTCTGATGCACGGTTTTGAGCTGACCGCCGCCGGGTAGCCACTTTTCTTCGACGTCCGCATCGCTAAGGATCGACCACTCGCTGATCATAATTTGCGTACCGTCTCGCGTAACATCAAATGCCTTGCCGGCGTGTGAGATCAGCAACCAGCCGTCCTCAGTCCGCACCGGTCGATCGTAAACGGCATCCTCTTCAACCACGAAAAACTGCTCGCTGCGCACACGATTTGCTTCTTCGCCGCTCTGATCGAGCTGAATCAGCTGCAATGTGCCGTCGCCGCAAATCATCAGGAAATCGTCTTCACCGGTCGGCATAATAATCGCGCAACCCGGCGTTGATAATTCGCCGACAAAGTTTCTGTTTTCCACGTCAACAATTGATACGGACTGCGCCGGCGTCATATTGAATACGATCAGGTGACGGCCGTTACCTGTCAGGCCGAGATGACCAGCAAAGGAGAGCACAGCGATCTTCTTTGGAATCTCGATCTCGGCGACGGGCGAGAGGTTTTCGTAGTCATAGATTGTGACAACGTCGGTTCGGTCGCCACGGACACGACGTGAATAATAACTTTCCGCAGCATAGAATTCGCGACGCGGGCCGTAAGCCTGCACGCTGGGTGCATCAAATCCGGCCAGCGACAGCATACCCTGCATTTCTCCGCTTAAACCGTCATAGATGTACGCGCCGGCGCCGGTTTTCGAAATAAACCAGTTCTCGGCAGGTGCCGACATGGTTTCCTGTCCAATCGTATCCGGCTGCAGCTGGGCATTGGCTGCCGGTATACACAGCACAAGGTTCAGCACCACGTAGAGCGAAATGAGGGTGATGACACGCATTGTTGTTATCCTCCGTTGCCGGTGAATTTGTTGTGTTAGTCCCACCAGCGCGGAATCTTAGCACGCCGGAACTTGTAACGGTGCCGCGTTCCATAAAATGCAACGTCATTGTGCACCGTGTCATTGGTGTGGGTGGAATGGCAATATCGTGGTGGCCAGCCTATTTGCCGGCGAACCTAATGAAATCGATCAGGAATCAAAGCAGTGCATGCAAAAAAGGACATTCGGGATAATTGCTGTTGCGATTGCTCTGACTATCACTCTTTATGACGTGCAGCTTGATCCTGATTTTTCGCTGCCAGGCGAAATTGAGCAAACGGATGCCGCGCAGGAAGCGCTTTATATGCAGTGCTATGAATTACGCGATGAGCAAATTCACGACACGGCATTTGCCACGATAGATAATCCCGACGTGCAAAAAGAGTTCATCAATACCAGCAGGGCACGCGCTGCGAGCGAGTGCAGGGATGAATATCCTCAGCAATTAGTTACTGTTCGGCGGCCATTTCGTCTGAATTTAGTCGATCTGCATGCTCGTTACTGGTGAAGTGGTTATTCAGCGTGGCGGGAAATCAGCCGAAACCGGAGAAAAGTTGCTGGTGCCCCGCGACAATGCGCTCCGTCTCGTCAGGTTCGACATTCGTCGAATAATCTCCGTGCTTGTAAGTGCCGCCCAGCAAAATTACGTCGGCGCGAGGGAACATATAGAGCATCCCCTCGCCTCCACCAAAAGTCATGTAGTCAACGCCGGGGTCTGGCGGGAGAAAGACCAGCTGGCCCTTAATCGGCGTCAGTTCCTGGTCATCGAATAGTTTCGCAGCGCCGAGGCCGGTGCAGTTGAATATGACCGGCTCCGGCAAAGAGAGAATATCCGCCCTGTCTGCGAAGTTACGGATCATAAAACGTCCGCCAGCAACCTGGAAATCCTCAATGAGTCGCCGCATCAGTGTGGCAGGATCTATTTGCATCGTAACGATGCGTTTCACGTAAGGTGATGCGAACGGATGTTCTTCGGCACCGAGGTTCGCTGAATACGGGAAGAGATCGTCAAATTCGCCAACCTCTTCCCCAATAGGTGTATCACTCAGAGTGTAGGCTTCCAGCCAGCGAATACCGTAGTCGGCACCACCAAGGTTTGTGTAGGCGTGGTGTGCAATTCTTGCTGCCCAGTTGAGTTGAGACTTGAATGCAGCAGAGGAAACTTCTGCATCATGGACGCTGAAGGGAGCCCACTCGCCGGCTGCAACATTGGAGGTCGTATGCCGGGCAACATTGCGTGTATAGATCGTGACCTTCCAGCCGGCATCCTGTAGCAGGCGTGCACTGGTCAGACCCATAATGCCACTGCCGATGACCGCAACTTCACCAGGTTGCATGCTTATGGTTTCACGAACCGCCAGTGCGGAAGAGCCCCAGGACAGGCTGATGCCACCACCGCCGTGGCCGTAGTTATGGACTACAGTCTTGTCGTCATATTGTTCGCTCCTGACAACAAATCCGGAAGGGCGATACGGCCGATGGCCAACAATTGCCCGTATTACGTTGTCCATCGATACCCGTGGTGCGACCCAGGGTTTTCTGGAATAAGCGCGCTGGTATTTCGGGCTGCTGGCCACCATTGGGGCACATCCAGCCAGAGTTGTTGCAAGCGCGCCGGCACCGATCGTTTTAAGCAGGTTGCGACGAACCTGATTATTGCGCTGTGGCATCGTTTTGTTCCCCCTGAGAATCTACGCTGCCAAGACTAGTGCCTGCTCAAATCAAACTCAATTTATTGAACACCATCTGGTACAGGTCTTTCCAAGTAAAGGTGCTTCTCGTACAGTGTTCTGTAACGATAATCTCAGCAAAGCTCGGGGGAGCTCATGAAAGACAATATTACGCGTCGCGACTTTCTCAACGGTACGCAGGTAGCAATAGGTGCGTCGCTCATGTCGCCATGGGCTGATGTATTTGGCGCTGACCCGGCGAAATTTGCGTTGGGCCCGGATTACTATCCCCCCGCAAAAACCGGTCTTCGTGGCAGCCACAATGGCGCCTGGGAAACCATGCATGCACGCGTTGCCGGCGCAAACTGGCCAAAAAGTGCTCCTGAAGATGAGTTCGATCTGGTCGTTGTCGGTGGCGGCATTAGTGGCTTGTCCGCCGCGCACTTCTTTCGCAAAAGTAATCCGGGCGCGAGAATTCTGATTCTCGATAATCACGATGATTTTGGCGGGCATGCCAAACGCAACGAGTTTTCAATCGATGGTAAAACTCGCATCGGCTACGGTGGCACCGAGTCCATCGATACGCCATCTTCGTATACCCAGGTTTCAAAAGACTTGCTGGTCGATATCGGCATCGATGTGCAGAAATTCTACAAAGCGTATGACCAGGATCTCTACTCATCGATGGGTCTGGGCAAAGGTATTGTGTTTGACAAGGAAACTTACGGCGAGCAAAAACTCGTGGTCGGCTACAACAAGATTCCCTGGGAGGAATTCGCCGCACTTTCACCGATGTCGGAGCAGGCACGAAAAGATTTCATACGGTTGTGGACCGATGAGCGTGATTACCTGCCAGGACTGACTCGTGAAGAGAAAGTCCGCAAACTCCGCAAGATGAGCTACAACACGTTCCTGCGTGACCTCGTAAAAGTGGATCAGCAGGTACTGGAGATTTTTCGCCGTTGGGGTATGAGTTTCTGGTGTGTTGGCAGTGATGAAATTCCGGCGTCTGCGGTGCAAGGCTACGATGGCGGCATGCCCGGGCTCAATCACACGCTGAAAAGAGTCGGTTATCGTGGCGACGAGCCCTACATTTTCCATTTTCCTGACGGCAATGCCTCAGTCGCACGATTGTTGGTGCGCAAACTTGTGCCGGATGCTGTGCCGGGATCCACGATGGAAGACGTGGTGACAACCAGGGTCGATTATTCGAAACTCGATCAAAGCGGTTCGCCGGTTCGGATACGTCTCAACAGCACTGTCGTGAACACGAGTCACACACCGAACGGGAGTGCGGTCGATATTACCTACGTTCACAGCGGTGATGCGCATACAGTACGAGCGAAGAAGTGCATTCTTGCCTGTTACAACAGTGCCATACCTTATATATGCAGCGACTTGCCGGAGGAGCAAAAGAAGGGGCTTGCCTATAACGTCAAGATCCCACTGACTTACACCAAGGTGCTGGTTCGTAACTGGCGTGCATTTGCGGAGCTGGGAATGGATTTCGTCTATTACACAAACGGCTTCTTCAAGCAGGTCGAGCTCGATTACCCGGTATCCATTGGCGACTATAAGTTTGGCAGTACGCCCGATGATCCGATGGTGCTGCATATGTGTTACGTGCCATATTTCGCAGATATCCAGGGTCCTGATCAGTGGCGTGCCGGTCGTCGCAAATTGCTGGAAACATCGTTTAATGATTTCGAAGGACACGTGCGTGATCAGCTCGACCAGGCACTGTCCGGTGGGGGATTCGATGCGGGGAAGGACATCCAGGCCATCACGGTAAATCGCTGGGCACACGGTTATTCCTATAGCCCGGGCCTGACTTGGGAGCCCGATTACGCGTCAGAAGAAGACAAGCCCTGGGTCAAAGGCCGTAAACAATTTGGCAGGATCGCGATCGCGAATTCAGATGCCGGTGCCGCCGCGAATACCAACGCCGCCATCAAGCACGGCTACCGCGCTGTTCAGGAGTTGACCACCACCTGAGTGTGCTCTTTGAGCCAGCCTTGATAGGTAACGATGTGGCCGACGACTGGTAATACGACTTCCACGTGGAAGTTGAATTTGTCGTCAAGTACTGTTTCGATCATCTTTCCAGTCGGGGCGAGGAACTTCGGCATCGGGATACCGAGCAGTGTCCATCGCCTCGGCACGTAATGCAGGGTTGCATTGTCGAGAACCAATCCCATGCCAAATTTGAACGGACCGAACCGCTCGCAGATCAGCTGCGAGAAGTATCCTTTGCCGACGGTCATTTCACTTGCAAACGTATGGCCGTCGAAATCACGCTTCCACACCTCGAACTTGCCGGTCCGTTGTATTT
>Ga0164315_10000153_pt1 | contig 41787 bp, 31 predicted proteins | sample GuaBasSedimGuay6_FD_113737 | JGI IMG/M metagenome (GOLD analysis project Ga0164315, IMG submission 113737) | Subseafloor sediment microbial communities from Guaymas Basin, Gulf of California, Mexico - Guay6, Core 4569-2, 0-3 cm | ecosystem: Environmental > Aquatic > Marine > Hydrothermal vents... | reverse complement strand
TACCAAAATCTACTCTATCAGAAAATCTTGGGGAAGGATAGGCAATAGTTTCAGACCAAATTCCCAAGTTTCCACTTTTAATTAGTTTTTGCAAAAAATAGAAATCCTCGCCACTTTTAACCGGGGTAAGGCCTCCAACTTTTCTATATGCCCAGACAGGAAATGCCATTGCTGAACCCAAAGCCGTATAAGCATATGGATTATTTACCCTTAACATATTTAGTAAATAATAGCGCATATATATTTCATAACGTAATATAAGTCTATCATTCTCACCGTTTCTTTCGTGATAATAAGGAACAGCCAGTCCTATTAGACTTCCATTATTTAAAGCCTTGGCAATTTCAGTTAAATAGTTAGAAGGATAAAAGGTATCTGCATCAATGCTTATAATCAAATCATCATCTTTTGCTATTGTAGAAATATAATCCATAGCCGTTTTTCGCGCATGACCAACCCCTCCCTTTTTAGGACTCCACCCTTTTCCTGGTAAGCATTTATCGATTATAGTAACTTTAAATCGATTTTCATTTTCCAAAATTGTTAGACTGTATTGATTATCAATACATTGCTTTTTCTTTTCAAAATCATCCCACCAGAAGTTATAATTATTAACGCATACAATTAACTCAAAATCAGTAGTATCCTGATCTTTCAAACAATTCAACAAAGCAGGTAAATTATGAGACTCGTTTAATATTGGTAATGAAATATAGATCATTTATTAATGATTATTTTTATTTAGTTTAAATCTCCAATTTATTTTCCTGCAAAATTGTTAAGTTTATTCTAGATATAAAAAAAAACTTTATTTTTGAGTTTATTTAAAACATTTCTAAATAAACATATGCTGGACAATCTAATAATAAAAAAACTACCAAAACATTTACATTCATACATAATAGAACAAAATTACAATAACTATACAGGCCGGGATCAGGCGGTATGGAGATATGTAATGAAACGTAATCTTGATTTTTTATCTAAAGTGGCACACCCTTCCTATGTTGAGGGTCTCAAATCAACTGGAATCTCAATTGATCATATTCCTTCCTTAGAAGAGATGAACAAAAGTCTTGGCCAAATTGGATGGGCAGCAATTACTGTTGACGGATTTATCCCTCCTGGTGCTTTTATGGAGTTCCAAAAACATAATGTACTTGTAATAGCGGCAGATATTAGACCATTTAATCAAATAGAATACACTCCTGCCCCTGATATTATTCATGAGGCAGCAGGGCATGCTCCTATTATTGCTGATCCTGAATATGCCGAATACCTTAGATATTTTGGTGAAATAGGATCAAAAGCGTTCTCATCAAAAAATGATTACAAAATTTACGAAGCCATCAGGCATCTTTCAATATTAAAGGCTAATCCCTATTCCAATACTAAAGACATAGAACTGGCTGAGAAGCAGTTAAACGCTTTAAGTTCTAAAAGTGAAATGCCATCGGAAATGACATTAATAAGAAATCTTCATTGGTGGACAGTTGAATATGGGCTCATAGGAAATATTGATAGGCCAAAGATTTATGGTGCAGGATTACTATCGAGCATTGGGGAGAGTAAAAATGCTTTAAAATTTGATGTAACCAAAATACATTATTCCATCGAAGCCATGGATTATGGTTTTGATATTACAAAACCACAGCCTCAATTATTTGTCACTCCTGATTTTAAAACTCTTACCAGTGTTCTTGAAGCATTTTCTAATCAAATGGCATTAAAAACTGGCGGCCTGGACGGTTTAATGAAGGCAATTGAATCGGGTGCTACAGCAACAATTGAGTATACGTCAGGTTTACAAGTTTCCGGAACATTTACTGATGTCATGATTTACAACGGTCGTCCTATTTATATTAATACTACTGGCCCAACTAGTCTTAATTTTAAAAACAAAATGATTAAGGGTGAAGGAAAAGAGGCACATGTCGAGGGGTTTGGGTCTCCAATTGGTAAAATCAAAGGATATTTAAAGCCCACAAGACTTCTTACTGATATTGAACTTGCGCAACTTGGAATTGAAAAAGATAAGAAATGTACTTTTGAATTTGAGTCTGGCGTTAAAGTAAGTGGTATTTTAAAACGAATTATTAGGGAGGAAGGTGTGTTAATACTGCTTTCATTTATTGCATGTACTGTAAAACACAATAGAAAGACACTTTTTGAACCCAACTGGGGACAATATGATATGGCTGTTGGAGAGAGTATTGTATCTGCGTTTTCAGGCCCTGCTGACCCTGACGGCTTTTGCCTTGTGACAAAACCCGCAACTGAAAAAACTCATAAAATAATCTATGATCAACAAACAAAAGTTATTCATTCATTATATAAAAAACTGAAAAAATTTAATATTACTGAAGATAATGCCACTGAAAAATTAGGACAGATAATAGTAGAATATGAAAAAACTACTCAGGGTGACTGGCTACTACTTTTGGAAATATATAAGGTGGCAAAAGAAATTGCAGGTTCAAAGAAAATACAAACAACTGTTCTTGAGAAACTTAACGATCTAAAGAAAAATAATCCAAACTTATCTCATTTGATTCAATTTGGGCTAGTTTAGAATTTGTCTAAAATAAATTGTAATATTTTTGCAAAAAAATTTAAATGAATTATACTGAAATAACAAAAGATATATTAATAGAGGATTTAGTAAATGATTATGCATTCTCGGTTAAGTTTTTGATGGAAAAGGGGATCAGGTGTATAATGTGTGGTGAACCCATTTGGGGGACACTTGAAGAAGCAGCAAAGGAAAAAGACTTTACCGATAGTGAGATCCATGAATTTATTCAAGAGATGATAAAACTTGCGAAAAAAGAGAGTGGCAATATTGATACAATTGCAAAAATAGAAACAAGAAAACTCTAATCAAGACTCCTTTTTAGTTATTTTTGACAAAAGCAAATTAGGGATTTGATTATATGAAGTTTCGGTTATATAAAAAATATGCGTGTCATAGGCCTACCCTATTGGGGTTCATAATAATCCTTGTTATTGTTATAACTATTGGAAGGCTTTTAATGCCAGGTATCTATAGTTTCCTTTTTTTAAATAAGTCGGTAAACACTAAAACCATGGTGCTTGAAGGCTGGGTACCCACATATGCATTACAAGATGCTATTAATTATTTTAACGACAATAACTACGAAAACTTTATAGTTACAGGTATTCCAATAACCCAATATGAATATGCTTCTGAGTTTAATTATACTTCACAAGCTACCATACTCGCTCTAAAACACTTTGGTTTTTCCGATACTATTTATGAGGCCGCCATTCCTACTAATATTTATAAAGATAGAACCTATAGTACTGCAATAATAGCAAATGAAATATTTAACAAACATCCTGAATGGGAGAAATCATTCAATGTTTATTCAATGGGAGTACATTCAAAACGAAGCCTTGTTCTTTTTAAAAAGGCATTTCCTGATAGTTTTAAAATTGGAATGATCGCACATAGTGACAGGGCATTTATTGGTGAAGAATGGTGGAAAAGCAGCGTAGGTTTTAGAAATGTGAGTAATGAACTTCTTGCCCTAACTTATTCTAGACTATTCTTTTATCCAGAAGAGGATGAATACAGAAATAAGATGAAGAAGGGTCAATTTTTTGATAAACATCAAATAGAAAGACAAAAAAAGAATTTTGAATTCATTGATACTTTACAATCACCTTTTACAAAGGAAGAAATTGAGAAACATGTCGGATTTAATTATTTTAAAATTGATGAGGAATATAAAGTAAAGACTAAGTTTACAGTTGATACTACACATGAATCATTTGCAATGGCAACCACTACCGAACGCAAACCAATCTACAGAGTTTATGGATATCTTGATTTTGAAATTAGAGATACGGTTCTAAACTTAACTGTCTATCAAAACATGGGGTACATTAATCACCCAACCTATGGGAATTATCTTTTTATACCCTTCACTGATCTTACAAATGGAATTTACACTTATGGTGGCGGAAGATATATTGATATTGAAATACCTATAACAACCGATAGTATTTTTCTGGACTTTAATACAACATATAATCCATATTGCGCTTATTCCAAACGTTGGTCATGCCCCCTGGTACCATTTGATAATCACCTGGGTGTCAGTATTAATGCTGGCGAGAAAAACTACCACAAACCCTAATAATACAACAATATGTACAACGTAAAACTTTTAATTGTAGAAGACGATATTGTTATTAGGGGCATTTATCACACTGTGTTAAAAAAAACAATTTCCACAATAATTCTCGCAAGAAATGGAGAGGAAGGCTATGAATTGTTTAAAAAAGAACAGCCTGACTTAATCCTTACAGATATTAAGATGCCTGTTATGAATGGTCTCGATATGATCACTAAAATCAGGAACGAGAACAAAACAGTTCGAATCTTAATAATGTCGGCATATGGTGAGTCTAAATATTTTATAAATGCCATCGAATCAGGTGTTAAAGGATTTTTAACAAAGCCGTTTAGAAATGACCACCTTGAAAAAGTTGTCGGTGAGCAAGCCAATGACATTTTACTTGAGAAAAAGTTCAAAGATGAAGAAAAGAAGCGAATTGCTGCTGAACTCAGTAGAGAAAAAAGTGACAAAATAATTAACTCACTTAGTACTATTACTACAGCTTTTTTACAACAGGGCTTAAATGAATCAAGTATCATGCTTGGTCTTAAACTAATAGGTGAGTCTACAATGTCAAGCAGAATTGCTTTTTATAAATTAGTAGAAGAAGACAAGCAAAAAGCAATAATCCAGCAGAATATCTGGCATAGTAATGCCTCATTGGAAGCCTCAATAGAAAATAGTATCTCAAAACTATTATTAAATACACCTATGCTTATTAAGTGGCTCAATATACTTGAAGCCAATGGATATATAAGTGGCAATGTAAGTGAATTTGATAGTACTGAAAAACAAGTTTTTGAAAATATAAACTCAAAATCAGTAATAGCAATACCAATATTTGTTAATGAAGATTTATGGGGCTGTATTAGCCTTGATGATGTATTTAAAGAAAGGAAATGGAATAGAAATGAGATAAGTGCACTATATTCCTTTGCATACAATCTGGGCGCTGCTGTATACAGGAAAAATACTGAGCAGGAATTGATACACATGAATGTTAATCTTGAAGAGCGAGTAAAAGAAAGAACAAAGGCTCTGGAGATTGAGATTGCTGAAAGATCAAAAACTCAGGATTTATTACGCGAAAGTGAAGAAAAATACAGACTTATATATGAAAATGCCGGAGAAGGAATACTTCTAATTCAAGATGGAAAAGTTATTCTTACCAATCCAACGATGGTTATGCTTATGGATATAATACCAAGAAAATTAATTGGTAATAATTTTCATGATTTCATACGTAGTGATAATAAAAATGAGATAGAGGCCTTTTTTAATATAAATGAAGAGATTATTAAGGAAGAATCCTTCGAGGTTATGATTTCAACTAAAAGTGAAAAACGGAAATGGCTCGAACTAAAAGTTTCAGGTATAGATTGGGACGGTGAACCAGGATATTTAGTATTTGCTTCAGATGTAAGCACTAAGAAGAAAGCACAGTACAATTTAAAGCAACTCAACAAAAGCCTTGAGGAGAGAATTCAAAAGGAGATAAATAATGTAAAACAGCAGCAGGAACTATTAATACAGAAAACTAAATTAGAGTCGCTTGGAGAGTTAAGTGCTGGTCTTGCACATGAAATCAACCAGCCTTTGGGGGGTATTTCCATGGGACTTGAAAACATATTAATTAAAATGTCTCAGGATGAATTGAATAATGAGTATGTTACTTCAAAAGTTAATCTTCTCTTCGAGGATATCGATAGAATAAAAAATATAATTGAGCATGTAAGAACATTTTCTCGCGATCAGCAAAATACCTCCATAGAACTATTGGATGTTGATAATGTTGTACGAAATGCTATCTCATTAATAAACAAGCAATACCGCAACCATCAGATCGACCTGATTATTGATATTCCCAAGGAAGTATATAAAACTTATGGAAACCCTTTTAAGTTAGAACAGGTATTACTAAATATACTATCTAATGCCAAAGCTGCTGTCGATAGAAGACTGGAAATCAATTGTGATACTAATTACCATAAACAAATTAAAATTTTACTTGAAAAAGACCATGAGGTTATTTATATTAACGTTAGTGATAATGGGATTGGGATGACAAAAGAAATAATGGATAAAATTTTTGAACCATTTTTTACTACAAAGTACCAGCAAAGCGGAACCGGCCTTGGCCTCTCAATTTCTTATGGTATTATTAATAAGATGAATGGAATGATCAGGGTAGAAAGTGAAGAAAATGCATGCACTAAATTAACAATTGAATTACCTTTAATTAAGCCTTAAAATGAAGAAACTTAGCATACTTTTAGTTGATGATGAAATTAGATTACTCCAGGAGATAGAGGAATTCCTTAGTAATAAAAAATATAAGATATATAAAGCAATAAAACCCTCTGAAGCTTTTTCTATTTTGGACACTAATCATATTGACATAGTTATCCTTGATATAAAGTTACCTGAAATGAGTGGTATTGAGGTTCTAAAGAAAATAAAAGAAAAGTATAAGGATATTGAGGTAATTATGGTTTCCGGACATGGCGATATGACAACAGTTATTGAGGCAATGAGATATGGTGCTACCGACTATTTTCCTAAACCCTTTCGTCTTTTGGATATCAATAATGCTATTTCACGCACAAAAAGATTTATTGAATTAAACAGAGAACTTAAGGACACGAAATCAAATCTTAATTTCTTATCAAAAAAACTAATTGAAACAATTGGTGTTCAGATACTTGGAAATAGTAAAGGTGTGCAGAATTTAGTCTCTATGATGACAAAAGTTGCTCGAACCGATAACACTTCTGTTCTGATACTTGGGGAAAGCGGAACCGGTAAAGAGTTAGTTGCACATGGTATACATTTCTTAAGCAAAAGGAATAAACAAACTTTTTATTCAGTAAACTGCTCAGCTATTCCTGAAAGTTTATTTGAAAGTGAATTTTTCGGACATAAAAAAGGAGCATTTACCGGTGCTATTGAGGACAAGGAGGGCTGGTTTGAGATATCAGATAAAGGATCACTATTTCTAGATGAGATAAGTGATATGCCTTTAGGACAACAGGCTAAGTTGCTTAGAATACTAGAAGAAAGAAAAGTTAATAAAATTGGCTCAAGGCAAAGTCGAAGTGTGGATGTTAGAGTAGTTGCTGCATCTAATAAAAACCTTGAGGATATGGCAAACAGTAATAAATTTCGCCTTGACCTTCTACATCGTCTAAGCATCTTTGTCATTGAAATACCCCCTTTAAGAGAAAGAAAAGATGATATTCCAATTTTACTGGATTATTATATGAAGTTTTATGCAAAACAAATGGATAGTAAAGTTGTAAGTATTGACCCCGAGGTGATTGAAACCTTAACTGACTATAATTTCCCGGGAAATATCAGGGAACTCAAAAATATGGTTGAACGAGCCGTAATTCTATGTGAAGAACCAGTATTAAGTAAAGACTATTTCCGTTTGAATAATTCAGTTAAAATAAAAAATGTAGATGATCCTGGTGTCGATAATAATTTGGCTTCAGATAACTTCGACCTTGAAGATAATGTTAAAGCATTAATAATCAGAGCCCTTGAAAAGACTCATAATAATAAATCCAAAGCAGCAGAATTACTCAATGTAACCTGGCAGGCATTGGATAGAAGAATAAAAAAATACGGAATTGAATAAACAAATAAAGCCCGTCAAATAAATTATTTGACGGGCTTTCTGTTTTTTCCGAAACTATTTTACAGCATCAACGATAGCCTTAAATGCTTCCGGATTATTAACTGCAAGGTCAGCAAGTACCTTACGGCTAATTTCGATATCCTTTGCATGAAGTTTACCCATAAATACTGAGTAAGACATTCCATGCAATCTGGCAGCTGCATTAATCCTCTGGATCCACAGTGCTCTGAAATTACGTTTTTTAACTCGTCTGTCGCGGTAAGCGTACTGCATTCCTTTTTCATACGCATTTTTAGCAACCGTCCAGACATTTTTCCTGCGACCAAATTGTCCTTTGGTCTGCTTCATTACCTTTTTTCTCTTGGCTTTTGAAGCTACTGAATTAACAGATCTTGGCATTTTTTACAAATTTTTCTTCATTATAGCGCTCTTTATGAGAGACTTTCGTGAGCTATAACAAACGTTAAACATTAATTTAATTAACTACGAAGCAACTTTCTTATTCTTTTCTCATCCGCTACATCGATTATCGTAGAGTAAGTAAGATTACGCTTACGTTTTTTCGATTTTTTAGTAAGGATGTGGCTTTTATAAGCATGCTTCCTCTTAATTTTTCCAGTTCCAGTAAAGGAGAACCTTTTCTTAGCACTGGATTTTGTTTTCATTTTTGGCATTGCACAAATGAATTTTTATTGATTTATAATATATTAAAAGGTTTCTATTTTTTTGGCGTAATAATCATTATCATCCTTTTGCCCTCTAATTTCGGCAAGCGTTCAACCTTACCATAATCCTCCAACTCCTGAGCAAACCTCAAAAGGATATATTCGCCTTTATCTTTGTATATAATTGATCTTCCCTTAAAGAAAACATCAACTTTAACTTTAGCACCATCTTCCAAAAACTTTTTGGCATGGTTAAGTTTAAAATTAAAATCGTGATCATCAGTATTAGGACCAAGTCGTATTTCCTTAACAACAACTTTTGCAGTTTTAGCCTTAATTTCCTTTTGTTTCTTCTTTTGCTGATAAAGAAACTTTTTATAATCCATTACTTTACAAACCGGTGGGTTTGCTGAAGGTGAAATCTCAACTAAATCCAAATCCAGTTTATCTGCAATATCCTGAGCATCTCTTAGTTGATAAATATTGGCTTCAACATTATCACCAACTAACCTTACGACAGGTGCTGTAATCCGACTATTGATCTTGTTAGGATCTTCTACTTTTCTGAATGGCTTTCGTGGCCTTCTTCTACCTCTAAATTGTGCTATTGCTGTGTCCTCCTAATTAATTAACACTTTATTTATCTATAGCGGTTAGATTCTTAACGTCTTCGTTAATCATCGCCGCAAAACTATCAATACTATATGTTCCCATATCACCATGCCCATGTTTTCTAACCGAAATATTTCCTTCGGCTTCTTCCTTCTCTCCTACTATCAACATGAAAGGGATCTTTTTCAACTCAGCATCTCTAATTTTCCGACCAGTTTTTTCACTGCGGTCGTCAATTAGCCCCCTGATATTCTGTTTATTCAGCAAATTTAAAACATTTTCTGCATATGTCTGATATTTTTCGCTAATGGGTAAAATAATCATCTGGTTGGGAGTTAACCATAATGGGAAATTACCGGCACAATGCTCAATTAAAACAGCCACAAACCTCTCAAGTGAACCAAATGGTGCTCGGTGTATCATTATAGGTCTGTGCTTTTCATTATCTGATCCAATATAAGTAAGATCAAACCTTTCAGGTAAGTTGTAATCTACCTGGATAGTTCCCAACTGCCATTTTCTTCCAAGAGCATCTTTAACAATAAAGTCCATCTTAGGACCGTAGAAAGCCGCCTCACCATATTCAGTAATGGCATTTAAGCCTCTTTCTTCTGCAACTTCCCGAATGGCATTCTCTGCTTTTTCCCAGTTCTCATCACTTCCAATGTATTTTTCCTTCTTATCAGGATCACGGAGTGAAATCTGTACTATAACATCATTAAAGTCAAGAGCAGAAAATATTCTTTCAACTATATCAATTACAGCTTTAAACTCATCCTTAATCTGGTCTGGTGTACAAAAAATATGTGCATCATCCTGTGTAAATCCTCTTACCCTTGTAAGCCCATGAAGTTCACCACTCTGTTCATAGCGATAAACAGTACCGAATTCAGCATACCTTATTGGTAGTTCCTTATATGAGTGTGGTTTTGCATTGTATATTTCACAATGATGAGGACAGTTCATTGGTTTAAGGAAAAATTCCTCACCTTCGGTAGGAGTTTTTATTGGCTTAAACGACTCTTCTCCATATTTTTGATAATGTCCGGATATTTTATAAAGTTCAACATTTCCAATATGAGGAGTTATTACAGGCTGATAACCTGCTTCTTTTTGAACTTCCTTCAAAAACTGCTCTAATCTCTCTCTAAGTTCTGCACCTTTTGGCAACCATAGAGGTAATCCCTGACCAACTTTCTGAGAAAACGTGAACAATTCAAGTTCTTTCCCTAGTTTTCTGTGGTCACGCTTTTTTGCTTCTTCCAGCAGAAGAAGGTATTCATCTAGTTCCTTCTTTTTTGGAAATGTAATTCCATATATTCTGGTAAGTTGCTTCCTAGTCTCATCACCGCGCCAGTAGGCTCCGGCAATACTAGTAAGTTTAATAGCCTTAATAAAACCAGTAGATGGTATATGTGGACCACGACAAAGATCAGTAAAACTACCACTTTCGTAGAGCGTTATCTCACCATCCTCCAAGTCACTAATAAGTTCAATTTTATATTCATCACCCTTATCAGTGAAGAATTTCAAAGCATCAGGCTTAGAAATATTTTTACATACAAACACCTGCTTTTGGCGGGCTAATTCCAGCATTTTATTTTCAATCTTACCCAGATCTTTATCTGAAATCTCATAATCACCAAAATCAACGTCGTAGTAAAAGCCATTCTCAATATCAGGACCTATCCCAAACTTAACTCCGGGATAAAGTAATTCTATTGCCTCAGCCATTAAGTGTGCCGAAGAGTGCCACATTGCAGCCTTACCGTCTTCATCTCTCCACGTTAATAGTTCAAGATCAACATCATGATTTAGTGGACGCATAGCATCCCACACCTCACCGTTGACCTTTGCGGCAAGCACGTTACGGGCAAGACCTTCACTAATGTCGCGCGCCACTTCCAATGAAGTTACCCCCTCTGGATATTGACGTTTTGAACCATCCGGTAATTTTATATTTATCATATTCTATTTTCGCTGCAAAAAATTGGCTGCAAAAGTAGTAAAATATTGAATAGTACCAACTAAAAGAATGGAAATAAACGTTTTATTATCGATTGTAAATCTAAAGCCATTTATTCCGTATTAGTAAGCAATACATATAATCAATAATTATTTTTTCTTTTACAATCATATTAAACAATAATCGTAATTTTGCTATAGCAGTTTATATGATAATTTTTACAAAACATCACAAATAATTGTAAAATGTATAATCCCATACCATACTTGCCAGAAAGATTTCAGAGGATAATTGCTAAATTAAAATCAAAGAAAATACCACAAAAAATAATTTTCTTAACCATTGGATTGCTTTCAACAACATGGTTTCTGATTAGAGTAATTCCCAAACCAAGCAGGGCAAGTTACCCATGCATGCAAGCAACCGCCCCATTTATGTCAGGATTTATTATTTATATAATGAGTCTGAGTGGAACAATAATGTCAATTAAATATTTAAGAGACAACATATTAAAATCGCGATATCTAATGGCTTCTCTATTTGTTATTTTAGCCATATCACTTTATTTTATCTCTCAAACACAATTACTGAAGCCATCTTTTGCCAATAAAATAATCAATAATCAAAACTTTTTTGAACCAAACAACCCCATTGGCATTGCAAAGGGAATCTTTCCCGGTCGTGTAGTATGGGCCTGGGATCCGGATGCAACCAATGAAAACTGCACAAATACTTCAAACAACAATGGAGTAATAGATTTTGGAGATGATGCCTGGTTTATGGAAATAAACAATGATGAGACAGTTATCGACAGTATGATAATTAAATCATTATTTGCTCTTACAGGGGAGAATGATATCGCTGAAGCCTGGAACAAAATATTTATATATTACAATACTAACAATGCATATGGCAATATTGGTTATACTGATGGTCAGGAGATTTTAATTAAAATTAATGCAACAACAGCACACGGAGGTCTGGCATATCAAAAATACTGGGCAGATCTGAGTCGTAATGATGATATTGAAGTAAATCAATTCTCAGCTGAAACTAACCCATATGTTGTACTTTCAATGCTTCGGCAATTGGTACATAATGCTTATGTTCCTGAAGACATGATTTATGTTGGCGACCCATCACGAAATATTTATAAGGAATTTTATGATTTGTGGCATGATGAATTTCCCGATGTAAAGTATTTGGGTAACGATCTGCTACACCCCGAACTGGATATAATCGGGCTTGGAAGAACAGCCGTTTCAGTTAGTCAGGATGACAAAGTATTTTATGCTGATCAAGGAACAGTAATGCTCGACGCCATCTCAGATAAATTATTTAATATTTTCGACAGCATCGATTATCTGATTAATATTCCAACCTTAAAAGCCCACGCCACAGCGGGTATTACTCTGGCCGCCAAAAATCATTTTGGATCCTTCACAAGAACCTGGGCTATGCACCTGCATTCCGGATTAATGGAAAACAATGATAATCCTGTAAGGCTAGGTTATGGATTATACCGTGTGCAAACTGATATTATGATGCATAATCTGCTTAGCGGTAAAAACCTTTTAATGATAGTAGATGGTTTATATCCCGGCGAAGATGCTCTGGGAGTTCCTTACAAATGGACTTCCATTCCTTTTGATGGAGATTGGTGCTCATCAATATTTATGTCGCTCGACCCTGTTGCCATAGAAGCCGTTTGTCATGATTTTCTTAGGACAGAATATAACGGACCAACAATTCCTGAGAGTCGACCTAACTGGCATGGTGTAGATGATTATCTGCAACAAGCCGCCGATTCTTCCTATTGGCCGGAAGGCATTGTCTATGATCCTGATAATGATGGAGTTCTGATTCCCTCACTTGGAGTTCATGAACACTGGAATGACTCCTTGAACAAGCAATATACACGTAACCTTGAAACCGGTGATGGCATTGAACTTATAGAGGTTGATGAGTACATTACTGGAATTAATCCTCATTTACAGGCATTAAATTTTGCAGTTTATCCTAATCCGGCAAGCACTTATATTATCATATCAAATATGGAAGATAAACCCCTAAATTTTACTTTGAACAACACAAACGGTATGCTTGTAAGGAGAGGCGAAATTAATAGCCAATCAAAAGAACAAATAAACCTTAATAATATTAGTGAAGGAACTTACTTTATTAATTTATTCGATTCAAAACAAAATCAAAGTATTAAAATTATTAAACTTAAATAGATTATGAGAGCATATACTCATCCATTATTACAAAAATCAACAATAATTAGTGTATTGATTGACATTGGGGCATTAGCATTCATCTATCTGGTTCCAACAATATCACATATTATAAATCTACCTGTTTATTTAATCGAACCCATGAGGTTGATGCTGATATTCGCTTTGGTTCATACAAACAAAAAAAATGCATATTTAATAGCACTTACAATGCCTTTATTTTCATTCTTGATATCGGGTCACCCATTGCTTCCTAAAATGATTCTTATTACATTTGAGTTATCTCTTAATGTTTTCTTATTTTATTTTTTAGTAAACAAGATAAAACGAACATTCCCATCAATATTATTAAGTATTGTATTGAGTAAAGTAGTCTATTATCTTATTAAGTTTATCATGATAAAAATGACAATTCTTAATTCAGGATTGATTTCTACACCAATTTACATTCAGATAATTACAACATTAGTATTTAGTTCATATTTATTTATTTTCTTCAAGAATCATCAGAAATTAAGTAAGCAGAATTAATAACAAAAACACTATTATGAAAAATCAAATTACTATTATAGCCCTTATTATAATATCTTTATCAGGATTTTCTCAATCCATTGATCAATTAGGATTTTACCCCTATAACGGGATAATGGGGCTAAGTTCTATTGACAACTTTATGATTTTAAGTAATGGACAAATAGTAGATAATTCAACTCCCTCTAACCCAACTTTAGTAAGCCAATATTCTTTTAATGGTGATGGCATTACAGTATTAATTGAAGATGGTTTCTCGTACTTTGGGACAGGAATGACTAATGATTTATTTATTGCTGATATATCAAACATCAATTTCCCCCTTCATCAAAGTTGGATAGATTTTACTATTGGACATGGAGTTTTTGGTATGGATATCATAGATAACACTTTATTTGTGGCTCTTGGTAATAATGGACTTATTTGTAGTATTGATGTCACTGACAAGTCGAACCCAATCATGCTTGACACATTATACATTAGCGGAGGTTCATGTCGTGATATAGTTGTAGAAAATGATTTTGCTTTTGCAAGTCATAGTGGTGGTCTCAAAATAATTGACATAAGCAACCCTTCTGATATGCAATTAATTACAAGTACTGGCTCAGGTTATAACTCAATTGATATTGGTGATAATTTAGTTTTTCTTGGAAAAAGTTCAGGTGGTATTGATGTTTTTGACATTACTGATCCTACTAATCCAGTTCCTGAATTTTCAATTGCCAATTCTACGGGTACAGCCTGGGATATTAAATATAGTGACAACCTAATTTATCTGGCAACTAATTCTTTTGGACTTTTTATTTATGAAATTCAGGGGAATACCGGAGTTGAAATGGCTAGTTTTTATGCTCAGAGTCAGACATTTGGAGTTTGCTTACAAGATACTTTAGTACTATTACCCAACTTGGTTACGGGAGTTTCATTACTCAGATACAACAGTTCAGGAACTGTCAGCATTAAGCCTGTTCCAAATAAAAATCAAATTAAGATATATCCAAATCCTGCTAAAGAGTTCATTACAATAAAGAAAGGTGATCTAGACATTAAATTATTCGAAATCTATGATTTAAAAGGAGAATTAGTACTTAAGCAATATAAAGATGTTAATGAGAGGAAAATAGACATTTCAGGTTTAGCCAATGGACAATATTTTATTAGGTTTAAAACGAATAATGGTGTGATCACAGAAATTTTTAATAAAACAGAATAGGCAAAAAAAAGGGTCTCAATCCCAATTGAAATCGAACCCCTTATTCTTATCATTTAAATTGTATTCTAATAGACTTTTATATTAATCTCGAAGTCTTAACATAAGATATATTTCTCTCTTCCAGATAGTTAATAATATAATTGAAACAAACTTCATGTTTACCAACAAGTTCTGGCGGAAAAACTCCTTTCTCAGAAAACAAACCATCCAAAAACATATTGGCTGCTGCTGTAGCAGTATAACCAGTTGTTCTTGCCATTGACGATGTTTTAGTTTCTACACTATATTCATCGTGCAAATTATAAACTATTTCTTCAATTTGGCCATCTGTATTTTCACCTTTTAAAGTAACCCGCATTACTGTTAGCTCTTCCTCTGTTTCACCAAGTTTCCATTCGTTAAAAAGAATTTTACTGGTAAAATCCAAAGGAGAAACCTCCACCCCTTTTATATCTATCTTTTCTTCGCTGAAAAAACCACTTTCTTTTAATACTCTCACATATTCCACATGACCAGGATAACGCAATGTCTTTTCCTTCATATTAGGGATATGAGGCATGGTGTGGATTATTGATCTCAATCCATCCGAATTAAAAGATTCTAAAGTCCCTACCTTATCAAACTCAACATATTCGCAATCCGTTAATGGCTCACGAACAACTTCTTCCCCATGCTCAACATACCTTGCCGGACGGGTATATTCTTCTATCACATCTATAGGTGAGAAAGGTGCTTTATAGCAGAATGGCCATTTTTTTGTTTTGGGTAATCCACCAACCAAACACTCAAAATCTGTTAGCTTCATTTTTTCATTATGATAGCCTAAGATGAAATTATCCATACCCGGAGCTACACCACAATCGGTTATTACAGTAACATTTTTCTCCTTTGCCAATGAATCCAGCTCCAATGAATTTTCTGGAAAAAATGCAATATCTATTACATTCATTTCTGTCTCAATAATTGCTTTTAAAGTTTCAAAACCTAAAAAACCAGGAACGGCATTAATTACCAAATCATGCTGTTTTACAGCATTTTGCAAATCCAGTTTATTTGTTACATCTAAAGTTTGAATTGCTAAATTCTTATATTTTCGTTTTACATTTTCTAATACACTCTTACTTAAATCAGTAAGTGTTACATTATGTTTTTTTGCCATATCTATTGCCATGGCACTGCCTACCATACCGGCACCTAATACAATTACATTACTCATGCTAAAAAAATTAAATTGTTAAAAATTGAATAAGACTTTTACGGGAAGATTAGAAATTATAATCCGGGAATTAGTATCCAGGGCATTTCATTAATATTAGGTATTCTTTTAATAAACATAATGCGAATTTAATAATTATTAGACCTTAAATCAGTTTTGCCTCCACACTTTTTTTAGGTTCAATAAATTTATAGGATTCGATGTCATACCTTGAATATCCTTTTGTACAAACCTTACAGATTCATCGTAGAATAATATTACAACAGGTGACCTCGTCATTACAATTGAATCCATTTGACGATAAATTAGATTTCTTGCTTCAAAATTGGATTCAAGAATCGCCTTTTCGTAAAGTCTATCAAAAAGAGGATTAGAATAATGAGTATAATTAGGCCCATTGGGAGCAAAATTCTTAGAATAAAATAATGATAGATAGTTTTCCGCGTCAGGATAATCAGCTATCCATGAAGCCCTGAAAAACTGAAGTTTTGAATTAGCCTTCATCTCTCGCATTGCTGCGGCCGGAGAAACCTCCACTCCTATTTCCAATCCTAACTCACCCAGTTGAGATTGTACATATTTGCATAAATCTAAATAGTCTGCGGTGGTAACTAATTTTATTTCAGGCTTTTCATCCAAATCAAAATAGCCTGATTCTTGTAATAAAGTCCTGCTTTTCTGTGGATTAAAAGAATAACCATAACTACTTTTTCCACCATAAGCATGCATTCCTTTTGGAATAATACCCGCAGTTCCTGCCACTCCTATATTATTTCTCAGGTACTTTATCATTTTATCACGGTCGAATCCGTAATTAATGGCTTGCCTGATTTTTAGATTGTCAAGAGGTTTTCCTTTAACCATGACAGAATCCACGAGAATTGCCAGGTATTCGGTATTTAAGTACGGCTCTCCGATTATTTTTAATTTCTTTGTATACTTTCCTCTTAAACTCCCATCATGATTAAGGAGTTCATCTTTATAAGAAGCATCAAGACCTGAGATAAAATCAATATTTCCTTTTATAAGTTCTAAAAAGGCAGTCATCTTATCTATTATAAATGTAATTGAAATAGCATCAAAATATGGTAATCTTTGATCTCCATCAAACTCAAAGTAATAGTGATTTTTACGTAATACTAATTTTATACTTTCCATCCAGGTCTTGAGGTAAAACGGACCTGTACCAACAGGATTTCTACCAAATTCATCCTTATAATACTCAACAGCCTCGTAGGGTACAGCAGAACAATATTGCATACTTAATATCCCAAGAAAAGGAGGAAAAGCTTGACTCAATTTTATTAACAATGTGGAATCATTCAGATCGTAAATTGAAAATTCTTGATTTTCAGTTTTATCAATCTTTGACAGTGTCCATGCACCCGGAGATGCCAGTTTTTTACTCAGTAAGCGAGTGAAACTGTATACAAAATCCTTGGCAATAAGTTTTCGTTTTTCTCCTGCAAATACTTTATTCTCATGAAAGTAAACATCACTTCGTAAATGAAAAATATAATTGATTCCATCCTCTGATATTTCCCAACTTTTGGCAATGGAAGGTGTTATATTTAAATCATCATCCAGTTGGACCAAACTATTATACAGTTGATTACAAACCCAGATATGAGCCTGATCACGTGCGAAAGCAGGATCGAGATTTACTATTCCTGCAGATTCGTTGTATTTAAAAATGGATTTATCGGCATTGCTGTCTGTCTTCCTGCCACACGAAAATAGGACAGGTACAATAAGAATTAATAATATGATGCTTCTAGAGTTCAATTGAATTCGAGTAGTTTATTTATTTTTTTCAAAAGTAAAAAAACTAACAAACAAAAAAGCAAGCAATTAAACTAAACAAATCAACATCTGAAATTTTGAGGTGAATTTTAGTTAAAGAGTGTAGATAAAATTATAATTGATGCAGATTTTTTCTGAAAGATACTGATAAAATCATAGTAAATCAGTGCTATCCGTGTCTAACATCTTTGATACAGATTCTAACCGAAAAGTGCTGATAAAAGTACAACTAATCCGCCTTCGCATCCAAATAATAATTGATGCGGATCTTCGCTGAAAGACGCTGATAGAGTTATAACTAATCCGTTTTATCCACGTTATCTGCGTCAAAACTAAATTATAACAGTTCCAAAGGGCTCTTAACCTTTTCATTAAGTAGTGCAAAATCAAGTACTTCCATCATATTATCAACATAATGAAACCTAAGACCTTTGATATAGGCTTCTTCTATTTCATGTATATCTTTTTCATTTTCTTTAGACAATAAAATATCTTTGATTTTAGCCCGCTTTGCTGCCAGAATTTTTTCTTTCACACCACCCACCGGTGTAACTTTTCCCCTCAGTGTAATTTCACCAGTCATAGCCATTTTGGCTCTAACCTTTCTTTGTGTAAATGCTGAAGAAAGTGCTGTTAACATTGTTACTCCGGCAGAAGGCCCATCTTTTGGTGTGGCACCTTCAGGAACATGAATATGAACATTCCATTTTTCAAAAACATCAGGATTGATATTTAGCAAATTAGAATGAGACTTAAGATATTCGTAGGCAATACTGGCCGACTCTTTCATTACATCACCAAGATTACCTGTTAGTTTCAAATTACCCTTTCCTTTGCTAAGACTAACTTCGATAAAAAGTATTTCACCACCAACCGCTGTCCATGCAAGACCTGTAACAACACCAGCAATGTCATTTTTAATGTTGCGATCTTTTTGAAACCTTGGCGGTCCCAGAATCTCGCTAATATCTTTTTGCTGAAGTTTCACATCGTATTTTTCATCCATGGCAATAAATTTTGCCCTGTTTCGAATAACTTTGGCAATCCTTTTTTCCAAAAGTCTCACTCCTGCTTCACGCGTATGATCATCTATAATACTTTCAAGAACCGCCTTACTGAACCTTACTTGCGATTTCTTAACACCATGACCTTCCAATTGCTTTGGGATAAGGTGCTTTTTTGCAATCTCAATTTTTTCCTCTAATAAATATCCACTCAGGTCAATTATCTCCATCCTGTCGCGTAAAGCGGGATGAATAGTTGACAGAGTGTTTGCTGTTGCTATAAACATTATCCTTGAAAGGTCGTATTCAACCTCCAGGAAGTTGTCGTAAAAACTATTATTTTGCTCAGGATCAAGTATTTCAAGCAAAGCGGCCTGAGGATCACCACTATAGGTATTACCACTTACTTTATCAATTTCATCAAGCATATAAACAGGATTGGAAGTCTTGACCTTCTTTAGATTTTGAATAATCCTTCCCGGCATGGCTCCAATATAAGTTTTGCGATGTCCTCTAAGTTCTGCTTCATCTCTAACACCACCAAGCGACATTCTAATATATTTTCTATCAAGTGCTCGCGCAATAGATTTTCCAAGAGAAGTTTTCCCAACTCCCGGAGGACCTACAAAACAAAGGATCGGCGCTTTCATATTGTTTTTCAACTTCAGAACAGCCAGAAATTCTATTATCCTTTCTTTTATCTTTTCAAGTCCATAATGATCCTCATTTAGAATCTTTTCGGCTCTTTTTAAGTCAAGGTTATCCTTTGTATACTCATTCCATGGTAAGTTCACAAAAATATCCAGATAATTAAGTTGTATTGAATACTCTGCTGCCGAAGGATTCATACGTTTTAACTTATGCAGTTCAGAGGTATATGTATTTCCTATCTCTTTCGACCACTTCTTTGTTTTTGCTTTTTCTTCAAGGTCTTTAATTTCACTATCGTGAGGCCCGCCACCAAGTTCTTCCTGTATTGTTTTAAGTTGCTGATTAAGCATATAATCTCTTTGCTGCTTATCGAGGTCAGTCTTTACCTTTTTCTGAATATCAGTCTTAAGATTTACCATTTGTAATTCCTTGGTTAGAATTTTCAGAACAAGGTTCGCACGGTCTTCCACATTATTCATCTCAAGCAATTTTTGCTTGGTGGTAATCTCTATATTCAGGTTAGAGGATACAAAATTCACCAGAAAAGCAGCACTTTCAATATTGTTCAATGCAAAGACTGCTTCAGTTGGGATGTTTGGTGATTTCTCTATAATTTGAATTGCCATATCCTTAACAGTAGAAATTAATGCATTAAATTTCTTATTATCAGGAATAATATTCTCTTTTTCAAAACTTTTTACTTTTGCCTTAAAATATGGCTCCTGCTGAGTAATCTCCTCTATTTCAAATCTCTTTTTGCCCTGTATAATTGCCGTAGTATTACCATCAGGCATTTGAAGCGTCTTTATAACTCTGGCTACAGTTCCTACTTTATTTAAATCAGTCGGTACTGGATCTTCAATATCGGCATCTTTCTGACCAACAACTCCAATAATCTTATTTCCCTTATATGCATCCCTAATAAGGCTTATTGATTTGTCCCTTCCAACTGTGATTGGAATAACTACTCCTGGAAATAAAACAGTATTTCTTAGGGGTAGAATAGGTAAATCAACAGGAACATCTTCCGAATTCATTATCTCTTCATCCTCTGATGAAAGAAGTGGGAAAAATTCAGTTTCTGCATCCAATATATCTGTCAATGTGAATAAACTATCCATAAAACTTGATCAATTTTTCAGTCATTATGTCATGAGAGACAAAATAACAATTATTATAAAACTCTATCTTACTGATTTGATGATACCTAAGTATCCACCTTATCATTTTGTGAGTTATTAAATATAAAGGGGAGATATAAATCAATTTTAGTGCCAAGGGGGTTTCTAATGTTCGATGTTCTATTTTCAATGTTCTATTTTCGATGTTCGAGGCTTTATCAACTGTATTTACGTTTAGTTCCTATATAAAGCATAACTGATAACGCATCACTCCTAACTATCTTCTCACCCCTGCTCATCCTTATAAATATATGTAAATATTTCTTGTTCAGCGGCATCAAATTCCAATCCTCTGCGCTTAAATACAACATTTGCAACCTGAAATGATTTTTTAAGATTAAAGGATTTCATACCAAGCGGACTTCCCCATGAAAATGATGGTATAAAATTTCTTTGAAAACCAGAACCGTAAATATTACAGGAAACGCCGACAACTGTTCCAGTGTTGAACATAGTGTTAATTCCTGATTTTGAATGATCACCCATTATCAGACCACAAAACTGAAGTCCTGTTTTTATAAATCTCTTTTGGGCATAGGACCATAATTTAACTTCTTCGTAAGTATTTTTTAGATTTGAATTATTGGTATCAGCACCCAGATTACACCATTCTCCAATTACCGCATTTCCAAGGAAACCATCGTGAGCCTTATTGGAATATCCAAAGAACACTGAGTTATTAATTTCCCCTCCTACTTTACAATGCGGACCTATGGTTGTTGCCCCGTATATTTTTGCATCCATTTTGAGAGTTGAATTATCACACAACGCAAAAGGACCACGAATTTTACTCCCTTCCATAACCTCTGCATCTTTACCAATATAAATCGGACCATTTTCTGTATTCAAATAGGCAAACTCAACAATAGCACCCTCTTCCAAAAAAATAAGATTTTTATCTCCTCTAACAAAGTTTGTATCACTAAGTGCCTTTGAGTTTTGGGCATTCGTTATCTGCTGGAAATCTAGTTTTAGATATTTTTCATTTTTTGCAAAAATATCCCAGGTATTTTCAAGAATATCCACTTCTGACAAAGTCTGAATTGAAACTAATCCTTTTTCAAAATCAAAACTATCAATAAATTCATGGTTTATTTTATATGCGATTGTAATTCCATCGTTTTTTAAGATTTTTCCATGTTCAATAGAATTGATCTCATTTACCAATTCAGTATTGGGAAAAACGGAGGCGTTAATGAAAATATTATCTTCAGCAGTATGAGTAGGAAATTTTTTTGAAAGATAGGCTTGAGTTACAATTGATACTTCAGATTTGAGATAATACTCCCATTTTTCACGTATCGTACTTATTCCAATCCTGATATCGGCCACAGGCCTTGTAAATGTTAAAGGCAACAAGTTTTCCCTAAAAGGGCCGTCGAACAAAATATAATTCATGTTTAACTATTTTCTTAATTAAATATTTTGGCTGGTAAAGTTAAAGTATTCTTACAAACCTTAATTAGATACAAAAATGTTTATTTAAGGCACTTATTCAATATGCTTTTTTTTGAATGTAGAATACTGAATCCTAAACTCCGAATGTTGAAGGTTGCTAATCCTCTGCAGAAGCACAGAATTAACATAAAAAAACCCCCAACATTACTGAAGGGGGTTCATTATAATTAAATATCTTATTAAACTTTCTTATCGAAATGCTTTTTGTATTTGTTCTTGAATTTATCAACACGTCCTGCACTGTCAACAAGTTTCATCTTACCAGTAAAGAATGGGTGTGATTTATGAGAAATTTCGAGTTTTACAAGTGGATACTCTTTTCCATCTTCCCACTCAATAGTATCTTTTGTATTCACTGTTGACTTAGTGATGAATGCGTAATCGTTCGACATGTCTTTGAAAACTACGAACCTATAATCTTTTGGATGGATATCTTTCTTCATTTGACTATTATTTACCTATGTTTTTTAAGGGCTGCAAAAATATTACCTTTTTACAAAACAACCTAACATTTTCTTGTTTTTTTTACTCTAAATTAAAGCTATTCATAGTTTGATGAATTACATACACCTAACAAACTGTTAATCAATGCCTATTAAAAATTCCATGGTATCTACCCCATCAGCATAATCTAATAGTTTTGGTTGTTGACTTTGTCCAAAAGGCAACTTACCATTTATTTGGAACTCTCCACTTACAATACACTGGATAGAATCTTCATCAAACTTAAGTTTTCTATTTAGAGATTTTAAATCAGAATACTGTTCATGATACAAAACACTTACCGGTGAAGCATAGGCATTATCTTCCACAAGCAATATATTACCAGTATCCAGATGTTGTCGAGAGTTTACCAGATAAATTGCCTTATTATATTCGTAATTGTTAAAATATTTATGGTTAAGGTTTATTTCTGTACGTTTTGAAAACACATCTAACATTGGTGTAAAATCATAATTTTCAGGTACAAATAATTTTGAAATATTTCTGCAGCCAAGTCCGAAATACATAAAAACATCATCTGCTAAACGCTCAAAATCTTCAGTAGTTTCTTTTCCATTCAAAACAGCAATTCCGTTACGATTCCTCCGAATAATGTTTTTATATTTTCCGAAATAATAATCGAAATATCTACTCGTATTTCCTGATCCTGTTGCAATTACAGCATCAAAACCACTCAACTTACCATCAGTAAAACTGATAAAACTTTTAAACTCAGGCTCTATTGAAATAAGTAATTCTGAAATGGCGGGAATAAGTTTATTATCGTCAGATGACAACTTGGCAAGAACTCTGTTTCCACTCATTAAAACACTTAGCCAATCATGAAACCCCACAGCAGGGACATTACCTGCCATCACAACAGCAACAGTTTTTGGCTGTTTATCATCATCTAATCCATCCTGATATTCCGAAACCCACTTTTCTAAACTTACCTTATCCATACTTTTCCCAAGTGAAAAAAGCATATGCCTAACATTCTCTTCCAAAAACCAGCCATTGTGTAAATAACTATCACTTACCACATTAAGCAGTTTTTTAAAATACATATTGTTAATATCCAACACTTCCGTTGAGGTATCATTCCCAATGTACTTCAGGTGCTCTCCCAGGCGTGAAAAAGCACTTATTCTTTTTTTTAGTTCCACTTTCATATTGACTGCAAAATTAGAATAATTCTAAAGAGTATATTAACAAATTACTGGCAATTTATGTTATATATTTGCGCTTCTTTTAACACATAAAACTAATACCAATGAAAAAACATAATTTCTACGCGGGACCTTCAGTACTACCGCAATACACAATTGAAAACACTGCCAAAGCAATAATTAATTTTGCTGATATGGACTTATCTTTAATGGAAATATCACACCGCAGTAAGCAGTTTGTTGCCGTAATGGATGAGGCCGTACAATTATTTAAAGAACTTCTTAAAATTCCAGAAGGTTATTCAGTAGTTTTCGTTGGTGGTGGAGCAAGTACTCAGTTTGCAATGGTTCCTTTCAACATTATGAAGAAAAAGGCTGCCTACCTGAACACAGGCGCATGGAGTAAAAAAGCAATTAAGGAAGCAAAAGCCTTTGGTGAAGTTGATGTTGTAGCATCATCAGAAGACACTACTTTTAATTACATTCCAAAAGGATACACTATTCCGGAAGATGCTGATTACTTTCATATTACAACCAATAATACAATATACGGAACTGAAATTAGGTATGATATTGATTGCCCTATTCCTTTGGTAGCAGATATGTCATCTGATATTTTCAGTCGCCCCATTGATATTTCAAAATATGCTATCATTTATGGTGGAGCGCAAAAAAATCTTGCTCCATCTGGCGTAACTTTTGCAATTGTTCGCAATGACATTCTTGGGCATGTAGAGCATTATATTCCAACAATGTTGAAATATCAAACTCATATTGACAAAGACAGTATGTTTAATACACCTCCAGTTGTTCCTGTTTATGCGGCATTACAAACATTACAATGGCTAAAAGCACAAGGTGGCATTGAAAAAATGCATGAAAAAAATATTTACAAAGCAGGCTTACTTTATGATGAGATTGATAGAAATCCAATGTTTAAAGGAACTGTTATTGACAAAGAAGATCGATCATTAATGAATATTTGCTTTGTTATGAATGAAGGCTTTGAAGATAAGGAAGCAGCATTTTTTGAGTTTGCTACAGCAAGAAATATGGTCGGCATTAAAGGACACAGATCTGTTGGTGGATTTAGAGCATCTACTTACAACGCACTGCCTGTGGAAAGTGTTGAAGCACTTGTAAAAGCAATGCAGGATTTTGAAAATGAAAATAAATAACAAATATCTGCGTTAAGCAGAATATCAACTAAAACCACTATCAAAATGACAAAAGTACTTATTGCAACCGTAAAGCCTTTTGCTAAGGCTGCTGTTGACCAGATAAAAGAAGTATTTAATGATGCAGGATATGAATGTTCTGTTTTTGAAAAGTACGCAACACAAGATGACTTTATTGGTGCTGTTGGCGATGCTGATGCCATGATTATAAGAAGTGATAAGGTTACACCAGAGGTGATTGCCGCGGCAAAGAATTTAAAAATAGTTGTTCGTGCTGGCGCAGGCTTCGATAATGTAAACCTTGAAGCCGCAACAGCAAATAATGTTGTAGTGATGAATACACCAGGCCAAAACTCAAATGCAGTTGCAGAACTCGCTATCGGCATGATGATTTATCAGGCAAGGAACCATTTCAACGGGACTTCAGGCACTGAACTAAAAGGAAAGAAACTTGGAATACATGCTTATGGTAATGTAGGACGACTTGTTGCCAATATCGCAAAAGGCTTTGGAATGCAGATTTATGCCTTCGACCCGTTCATAGCAAAAGAATCAATGGAGGCCGAGGGAGTAATAGTATGCAACACTGCTGAAGAACTTTACGCTACCAGCGATTACATAAGTCTACATATCCCTGCAAATGCACACACCAAAAAATCGATTAACTTTGAATTACTTTCAAATATGAAGGATGGTGGGGTAATAATCAATACTGCCCGTAAAGAAGTTATCGATGAGGATGAGTTAGTTAAACTAATGGAGGAAAAACCAAATTTCAAATATGTATCTGACATAGCCCCTGATAATCAGGAATTTTTAAAGGAAAAATTTGAGAGTAGAGTTTTCTTTACTCCGAAAAAGATGGGAGCACAAACATCTGAGGCTAATATTAATGCTGGTATTGCTTCAGCAAAACAGATAATTGGCTTCCTTGAAAATGGAGATACTACATTTAAAGTAAACTAGTGTTTCAGCACTAAGTATTAGAAATAGAAACCAAATAAACTTAATATTTATTATGCTTATACTTCAACAATATAGGCATACAACCAAAATCAATTTTTAATCAAATTTTGTATATCATGTATGATGCAGAAGTAAAAAACGAGAGTACCGAGAAAGCGGTAACATTTTTTAGATTTGAGGACTTAAGAATATATCACAAATCACTCGATTACATTAACTGGCTTAATGATGTTAATATGTTGTTTCCGGAAAACGACAATACTGGACTAATTGCACGCTTTAATGATTCAGCAAGAAGCATTGCCTTCAATATTACTGAAGGTTCAGCACAAAACAAAAGTCAGTTTATTCATCACTTAAAGTTGGCTAAAACAGCAATTCGTGAATGCCTGGTTATTACAACTATTGCATATCGTGCAAATTTCCTAACTGATACTTATGAGCAGGAATCAAGACAATTCCTAATGGAACTCACGAAAATGTCAGGTGCATTAATTTCATCATTGCAGCGCTCACAAAATAATGTAAACGGTAATTACCAAAATAATGGCAACCACAATAACAGTGGAAACTATAATGGAAATTCATATAACGAAGACAAGAATGTGTCTTCAGAGAATTTTAACCGTAACTTTAACGAAACTAAATAATCGACCAATAAAAAAAATCCGGTTAGTCTTTAACCGGATTTTTTTGTTTTTATTAAAAAGCAAAAATTAAAGAAAAACTTATAATTTTGAGATTTCAATAAACAATAAATAAATATCAATATGGCTATCCTAAAAGCATTTAAAGGCCTAAGGCCACCACAAAATATTGTTAAAGATCTGGCTTCCAGACCATACGATGTGCTAAACTCAACTGAGGCAAGACTTGAAGCAGATGCTAATGATTATTCATTACTTCATATTATTAAACCTGAAATTGATCTTGAAGAAGGTGTTAGTCTTTACAGCCAGAAAGTTTATGATAAGGCCAAAAGCAATCTCGATAAATTTAAATCGAAGGGTTGGTTAGTAAAAGATGATGACGACTACCTTTATATTTATGCTCAAACAATGTTTGGCAAAACCCAATATGGAATTGTTGGATGTGCATCTGTGGAAGATTATATGAATAATGTGATCAAAAAACATGAACTAACTCGTCCTGACAAGGAAGAGGATCGCATGAAGCATGTGAGAATTACAAATGCTAATATGGAGCCTGTTTTCTTCTCATATCCTGCCATGGCAGAAATTGATGAAATTATTGCTGAGCATGTAAAAAATAATAAAGCAGATTATGATTTTACCGGTGAGGATGAAGTAGGACATCATTTTTGGGTGGTAAGAGGACAAGAAAAAATTGATAAAATAATTGAGTTATTTGCTAAACTTCCTTCTACCTATGTTGCAGATGGTCACCACCGTACAGCAGCAGCAGCACTTGTTGGCAATGAAAAGAAAGCAAACAATCCTAATCATAATGGTACTGAAGAGTACAACTTCTTCCTTGCGGTTCATTTTCCTGATAACCAACTAACCATTATTGATTATAACCGTGTAGTGAAAGATTTGAATGGTTTTTCAGATGCTGAGTTTATTGAAAAACTTTATGAGGGATTTGATGTTAAGGAAATGGGAGCAGAAATTTATAAGCCCAACACACTTCATAATTTCTCAATGTACCTTGATGGTAAATGGTATTCACTAACTGCCAAAGAAGGAACATACGACAATAACGATCCCATTGCTGTTTTGGATGTTACAATACTTACAGAACAGGTGTTAGCACCTCTTTTGGATATTCAGGATTTACGCCGTTCGAAAAGAATTGACTTTGTTGGTGGAATACGTGGATTAGGAGAACTTTCAAAGCGTGTAGATTCTGGCGATATGAAGGTTGCTTTTGCACTTTATGCAGTAAGCATGCAACAACTAATTGATATTGCCGACAGCGGTGCAATTATGCCTCCAAAAACAACCTGGTTTGAGCCTAAGTTGCGTTCAGGCCTTGTAGTGCATGAATTGGATTAAAATATTGTAATTGGATAATTTGTTATTAGGTAATTAACTTTTTTGTGATAATAACTAGAGAGAACAAATGACTAATGACCAATTAACAACTTATTATATCCACGCTAAAACTTACATTCTCTCCGGAACCCCAATACCCAAAAGCCAAAAGGCCGATTTAATAATATCAGCAGTAAAGGCTGAAATGGCAAGTCTTAAATCACGCTTTTGCTCGTTAACTTCTTTAAGCATTGGCAGTTCGTGGTAGAACTGGTTGTACTCCTTTGCAAGTTCGTAGGCGTAATTTGCAATAAGTGCCGGACTCATACTATCGGCAGCCTGTTTAATAAGGACTGGATAATCATGAATAATTTTAATAATTGATTTTTCTTTCTTTTCAAGTACTGCATTTGAAAGGTCTAAATTCTCAAAAGAAATATCTAAGTCGGAAGCTTTTCTCAAAACCGATTTTATCCTTGCATGGGTGTATTGAATAAACGGACCAGTATTTCCAGTAAAGTCTATTGATTCCTCCGGATTAAACATCATAGTTTTCTTAGGATCAACCTTTAAAATAAAATATTTTAAGGCTCCCAGACTAAGCATGGTGTAAAGTTCGAACGATTCTTCCTCTGAGAAATTATCAAACTTCCCCAGTTCTTCGCTTGTCTTTTTTGCTGTCTCATACATTTCATCCATTAGGTCGTCGGCATCAACCACAGTTCCTTCTCTTGACTTCATTTTTCCCTGAGGAAGTTCCACCATTCCATAATTCAAATGATGTAAACTTTCCGCCCACTCACGACCAAGTTTTTTTAGGATTAACTTCAAAACATCAAAATGGTAATTTTGCTCATTCCCAACAACATACACCATATCAGAAGGTTTGTAGTCATCGTAACGAAGTTGGGCAGTTCCAATATCCTGTGTCATGTAAACTGACGTTCCATCAGCGCGAAGCAGTAGTTTTTGATCAAGACCTTCTTCTGTAAGATCACACCAAATAGAGCCATCATCTTTTTGATAAAGGATTCCTTTTTCAAGCCCCTCCATAACAATATCTTTACCTAAAAGATAAGTATCTGATTCATAATATACTTTATCGAAATCAATGCCTAATCGTTTGTATGTAACTTTAAATCCATCATAAACCCATTGATTCATTTCAGACCAAAGTTTCTTTACATCCGCATCTCCATCTTCCCATTTTTTGAGCATGGCTTTTGCTTCGAGCAAAACACTAGCATTTTTTTCTGCTTCGTCCTTATCGGTACCTTTTACAATTAATGAATTGATTTCTTTTTTGTATTCCTTGTCAAACTTCACATAATAGTCACCAACAAGTTTATCTCCTTTAGTATTAGATGATTCAGGTGTTTTTCCCTCACCCCACTTTTGCCATGCCAGCATCGACTTACAAATATGTATTCCTCGGTCGTTGACCAGATTTACTTTTTTAACATTCTTTCCAGCTGCCTTATTTATTTCAGCTACCGACCATCCCAGAATATTATTTCTGATATGCCCCAGGTGTAGAGGCTTATTAGTGTTTGGTGAAGAATATTCTATGACAAATGGACTTTCATCAGAACTATTTTCAAAACCATAAGAATTATTCTCCGTATTTTTTATGAAATACTCCAGCCAGTACTCATCTGATACAGAAAGGTTCAGGAAACCTTTTACAACATTAAATCCACTAATGATGCTAAGAATATTACTGATTTCTTTACCCAATTCTTCAGCAGTATCTTCAGGTTTCTTTTTCGACATCCTTAAAAGAGGAAACACCACAACAGTGTAATCTCCTTCAAACTCTATACGTGTTTTTTGAACTTGTGCAAGTTTCTCTGGTAAGTCTTGTCCGTAAAGCGTTTGTACACTTTTTATAAGTGCTTCTGAAATCAGTTTCTCAATCATTAATCAATATTTTCGAGCGGCAAAAATAGTGAATATGTTGAGACGCAACATAGTGTGTCTTTATCTAAAGTAAGTTAAAAACTCTATTTAGAACATTCTAAATTATTTTTTGAGTTATGCCATATGTTTAAAATCTTAAATTTGGCTTTTATTTTTTAAACCATTATTTTAAACATTTAATAATAAAGTCAGATATGAAGAAAAACGTAATTATTATTGGAGCAGCCGGAAGGGATTTCCATAACTTCAATACTTATTATCGCGGAAACGAAGATTATAATGTAGTGGCTTTTACAGCAGCTCAAATACCTGATATTGATGGTAGAAAATACCCAACAGAACTTGCAGGTGAGCTTTATCCAGATGGCATTCCTATTTATGATGAAAGTGATTTGGTTCAACTTATTAAAGACAATAATATTGATGATTGTGTATTTTCATACAGTGATGTTCCTTACGAAAGAGTAATGACAGTTAGTGCCATTGTTAATACTGCCGGCGCAAACTTTGTCCTTCTTGGACCAGCCGACACTATGGTTAAGAGTACTAAGCCATTAATAGCTGTTGGTGCTGTGCGTACAGGGTGTGGAAAAAGTCAGACTTCACGTAAAGTGATTGAATATTTAATGGCTAAAGGATTAAAAGTTATTGCTATTCGTCACCCAATGCCTTATGGCGATTTGGTCGCACAAAAAGTTCAGCGTTTTGCAACTATTGAAGATTTAGCCAAGCACAAATGCACCATTGAGGAAATGGAAGAGTATGAGCCTCATGTAGTTAGAGGGAATATTATTTATGCAGGAGTTGACTATGAAGCAATACTTCGTGCTGCTGAGCAAGATCCTGATGGATGTGATGTTGTGCTTTGGGATGGTGGAAATAATGATTTTCCATTCTACAAACCAGATCTTAATATGACAGTTGTGGATCCACATCGTCCTGGCCACGAATTAAAATATTATCCTGGTGAAGTTACTTTGCGATTAGCAGATGTTGCAATCATTAATAAAATAGATACAGCTAATGCTGATGCAATACAAACCGTAAGAGAAAACATTGCAAAAGTAGCACCAAATGCAATAGTTGTTGATGCTGCCTCACCTGTTAAAGTTGACAATCCTGAAGTAATTAAAGGAAAACGCGTTTTAGTCGTTGAAGATGGCCCAACACTTACTCATGGTGAGATGAAGTTGGGTGCTGGTACTATTGCCGCGCAAAAATATGGTGCAGCAGAATTTATCGATCCTAGGCCATTTGCCGTTGGAAAACTTGCTGAAACATTTGAGATTTATCCAAATATTGGAACTTTACTTCCTGCAATGGGATACAGTGATCAGCAGTTGAAAGATCTTGAGACTACAATCAATAATACAGATTGTGACTCAGTTGTTATTGGAACTCCAATCGACCTACAAAGAATTGTAAAGATTGATAAACCGTCAACAAGAGTTTATTATGATTTACAAGAAATTGGTGAACCAACTCTTGAAGGTATTCTTAACGACTTTGTAAAAGAGCATGGACTTGGGTAAAAGTTGCTAGTTGCTCGTTACTAGTTGCTGGTTCAGTTGAATTATTCAAATTAGAAACCAATGATTATTTAATATATTACCAAGCCCTTCTGACTATGTTTTGGAAGGGCTTTTACTTTTCTACTCATACTCCTAATCTTTTTTGCTTTAGGTAGAACAATCCGAATATGAGGGGATTGATTAAAAAAAAGTATTCAGTGATAGTTTCACAATTTTTCTCACCGCAAAGGCGCAAAGGCGCTAAAAACACTCTGCGTCTTTGCAGTTAATAATACTTCCATCACCCCAATACCCCACTTCTCCCCTCCAGGGGAGATGCCCGAAGGGCAGAGGGGTCTCCATTCTCATATTGTTCAAACATTGTTAACAATTCAAATTCCCTTACGTTTAAAACTAAGTTGAACTACCTTATTTTTGTGTTCTAATATGGATAGAATAAGTTCTATTAGAAATCAGCAGCATCACAATATCGGTCAGGAGACCGGAATCAGGATATTTTTTTATTTGACGGCTTTATTGGCCGTCTTTTTTTTGCCAAATTTTACAAGAAGTCTCTCGTCCTCGTTTGTAACGAGGATGACAATACTCACAATAATTTATAATTAACATCCTCGTTACAAACGAGGACGAGAAATAGCGCAAAATGACAAATTACAGAAAAGCAAAACTAATTTTAGAAGACGGTCAGGAGTTTGAAGGATTCTCTTTTGGCAATGAAAATGCCGTTGCCGGAGAAATTGTGTTCAACACAGCCATGACTGGCTATCCGGAAAGTCTTACTGATCCTTCTTACAAAGGACAAATTCTTGTTCTCACATACCCTTCAATAGGAAATTATGGTGTGCCCGGAAAAGATGTTGAAGATAATATGTACAGATTTTTCGAATCAGAAAACATACATATCAGTGCCCTCATTATCACCGATTATTCTGAAAAACACAGTCACTGGAATGCAACTCAAAGTTTAGGAGATTGGCTGAAAGAGGAAAATATTCCTGCTCTTTTTGGCATAGATACCAGGATGCTGACAAAAATAATCCGTGAAAAAGGAAGTATGCTTGCCAAAATTATTTTTGAAGAAGACATTCCACTTTTCGACCCCAACAAAATCAATCTTGTAGCAGAAGTTAGCATAAGCGAAAAGCAGGTGTATGGCACTGGAAAATATAAAATCCTTTTAATTGACTGTGGTGTTAAAAGTAACATTATCAGATATTTACTCCGTTTTGACACTACTGTTATCCGTGTACCCTGGGATTATGATTATTCACAAGAAGACTATGATGGACTCTTTATTTCCAACGGTCCCGGCGATCCAACTATGTGTGTTCCAACCATAAAAAATTTAAAGGTATCTATCTCTGAAAACAAACCAGTATTCGGTATTTGTCTTGGTCACCAATTAATTGCACTTGCCTCAGGAGCAGAAACTTATAAACTAAAATTCGGGCATCGTAGTCATAATCAGCCGGTGCTGGAAAGCGGAACTAACAAGGCTTATCTCACTTCACAAAATCATGGGTATGCAGTTTCAAATGACAGCATCCCAGATGACTGGCGAGTTTATTTCTACAATCTAAATGATAACAGTAACGAAGGCCTACGACATAAAATAAAACCAATTTTTTCTACTCAGTTCCACCCCGAAGCATCAAGCGGGCCTACGGATACGGCCTTTTTGTTTGAGGAGTTTTTAAAGAGTATTGAAAATAATATGGGAAGGTAAAGACGCACTATAGTGCGTCTTAACATGCGTCTCAACGTGCATCTCAAAGAAAAAAATGACAACAATGAACAACATAAAAAAAGTCCTAATCCTTGGTTCTGGTGCCCTGAAAATAGGTGAAGCCGGAGAATTTGATTACAGCGGCTCACAGGCACTCAAAGCTCTAAAGGAAGAAGGAATAAAAACGGTTCTGATAAATCCTAATATCGCTACAGTTCAAACTTCTGAAGAGATTGCTGATGAGATTTATTTTCTTCCTGTTACGCCCTACTTCGTAAAACGGATAATTGAGAAAGAAAAACCTGATGGCATCATGCTGGCGTTTGGCGGACAAACTGCCCTCAACTGTGGTGTAGAACTTTATGAAGATGGAGTATTCGAAGAATTTAACTTAAAAGTTTTGGGCACTCCGGTTGAGGCAATAATGGAAACCGAAGATCGTGAATTGTTTGCTAACAAACTACGTTCAATTAATGTTGATACGCCAAAATCAATTGCCGCAACGAGCATTGAAGAAGCAATTAAAGCCTCTTCCAAAATTGGATTTCCAATAATTGTAAGGGCTGCATTTACCCTTGGAGGACAAGGAAGTGGATTTTGTAATAATGATGATGAATTAAGAACTCTAGCAACTAAAGCATTTTCCTATTCAAATCAGATTTTGGTTGAAGAGTCGTTAAAAGGATGGAAAGAGGTTGAATATGAGGTGGTTCGCGACAAATATGACAATTGTATTACGGTTTGTAATATGGAGAACTTCGACCCTCTAGGAATTCATACGGGCGAAAGCATAGTAATAGCTCCATCACAAACACTTACCAATAGCGAATATCATAAACTCAGAATGCTATCCATAAAAATTGTAAAATCCATTGGTATTGTTGGCGAATGTAATGTTCAATATGCACTCGACCCTAACTCGGAAGATTACAGAGTGATAGAAGTTAATGCCCGTCTGTCGCGCTCCAGCGCACTTGCTTCAAAAGCCACAGGCTACCCTCTTGCTTTTGTAGCGGCAAAATTGGGTTTGGGTTACGGACTTCACGAATTAAAAAATAGTGTAACAAAAACAACGACTGCATTCTTTGAACCGGCACTCGATTATATGGTCTGCAAGATTCCACGCTGGGATTTAAAGAAGTTTATTGGCGTTTCCACAGAAATTGGATCCAGCATGAAAAGTGTTGGTGAGATTATGTCAATAGGCCGAAGTTTTGAAGAAGTGATTCAGAAGGGACTCCGTATGATTGGACTTGGCATGCACGGCTTTGTGGGCAACAAAGAGTATGAAGTAAAAGATTTTGAAAATGAACTTTCTAATCCTACCGATAAAAGGATATTCGTAATTGCTGAAGCCTTCAAAAATGGCTGGACAGTTGAGCAGGTTTTCGAAAAAACTAAAATTGATATTTGGTTTCTGGAGAAACTTAAAAACATTTATGACACCGAAATTCAATTGAATAAAATTGACAAACTGGAGAACCTTGATTTTGATCTTCTGATGAAATCGAAGAGGCAAGGATTCTCTGATTTCCAACTAGCCCGCATATTCTTCAAAGGAGAAACAGTTGGACATAATGATGATGAAATACTGGCAATCAGGGAGTTTAGGAAATCCTTGAATATCATTCCCTACGTTAAACAAATTGACACTTTGGCTGCAGAGCATCCAGCTGTTACAAACTACCTCTACCTTACATATCATGGCCAAGAGCATGATTTAAAATACACTGAAGTTGACAAATCAATAATAGTATTAGGATCTGGGGCTTACAGAATTGGCAGTAGTGTTGAATTCGACTGGTCGGGGGTTAATGCCCTACAAACAGTTAGAAAAAAAGGCTATCCTGCGGTTATGATAAATTACAATCCGGAGACGGTAAGTACAGACTATGACATCAGCGATCGACTTTATTTTGATGAATTGAGTTTTGAGCGAACAATGGACATCATTGACCTGGAAAAACCCCATGGATTGATTGTCTCTACTGGTGGACAAATCCCTAACAACCTGGCTGTTCGTTACGACAGGATGGGAGTAAAAATTCTCGGCACACAACCGTTTTTTATTGATATGGCCGAGAACAGGCATAAGTTCTCGGGTATGCTCGACAATATTGGTGTTGATCAGCCTGAATGGAAAGAACTCAGCAGCATAGAAAATATTTTCCTCTTTACGGAAACAGTGGGTTTCCCAGTATTAATTCGTCCCTCCTACGTACTCTCAGGGGCTGCCATGAATGTTGTTTCAAACAAAGATGAACTGGAGCATTTCCTGAATCTCGCAACACAGGTTTCAAAACAATATCCAGTAGTGGTTTCCCGCTTTTTGGAAAATGCCAAAGAAATTGAGATGGATGCTGTGGCCGACAAAGGTGAAATAATTGTTTATGCCATTTCTGAACACATAGAATTTGCAGGTGTGCACTCAGGTGACGCCACAATAATGTTCCCTCCTCAGAAGGTTTATGTGGAGACCATCAGACGAATTAAAAAGATTAGTCGCCGAATTGCTGAAGAACTACAAATTAGTGGTCCGTTCAATATTCAATATCTTGCAAAGGATAATGACATAAAAGTAATTGAATGCAATTTGCGTGCTTCCAGAAGTCTGCCGTTTGTTAGCAAAGTACTGAAAACTAATTTCATAGATTATGCCACCAGGATAATGCTTGGTGAAAAGGTTGAAAAACCTAACAAATCACTATTCGATATCGACTACATTGGGGTAAAGGCATCACAGTTTTCATTTTCACGACTAAGTAAAGCAGATCCAATTTTAGGTGTTGACATGGCTTCTACGGGTGAAGTAGGCTGTATTGGAGATGATTATTATGAGGCAATTCTTAAAGCCATGCTGTCTGTTGGTTACCGAATACCAAAAAAGGCGGTCCTGATTTCTTCAGGAGCCTCTCGCTCTAAAACGGAACTGCTTGAAAGTGCCAACATCCTCATTAAAATGGGATTTAAACTTTATGCTACCAAGGGCACTCACGATTTCTTACTTAAGAATGGCATTGACTCAGAAACTGTTCACTGGCCTGATGTAAAAAAATCGCCTAATGCCTATGATTTAATTAAAGATGGAATTGTTGATCTGGTAATAAACATACCAAAAACACTTGAAAACAAAGACCTCAACAACGATTACAGTATTCGTCGTGCAGCAGTGGATTTTAATGTTCCACTTATTACAAATGCCCGTCTGGCAAGTGCTTTTATTTATGCTATTAGTCGTTACACACTTGAGGATTTGAGCATAAAGAGTTGGGGAGAGTATGGAGATTAATTATTGGTCATTAGTCATTGGTTATTGATGTTTAGTGAGATGTAAGGAGTTATTAGTTAATTGCAGTAAATCGTAAACTGTAATTTGTAATTTTGCATTTCAAAAAACAAAGAACATTAAATAATGACTTTAATAAAATCAATTTCAGGAATACGCGGCACCATTGGTGGTCCGGCAGGTAATGGCCTCACCCCCATTGATGTGGTAAAATTCACTTCGGCATTTGCTCATATTTTAAAACAAAACTCCAAAAACGACAAACTAACATTTGTTGTTGGACGTGATGCCCGTATTTCAGGACAAATGGTTGAATCACTTGTAAATGCAACGCTTTCAGGAATGGGAATTGATATTATAAATACGGGACTTTCAACAACCCCTACAGTGGAAATGGAAGTGATAAAACGCAAGGCAGATGGTGGAATAATCCTTACTGCAAGTCATAATCCAAAACAATGGAATGCTCTTAAACTTCTTAACGAAAAAGGTGAGTTTATTTCTGCCGAATTAGGGGCAAAAGTTTTAGAGTTGGCAGAAAGTCAGGATTTTGATTTTGCAGATGTTGATAGTCTGGGAAAAATCACCAACTACGAAAATTCAATTGAAGACCATATTCAAAAGATACTCGAACTGGAACTTGTTGACAAGGACTTAATTGCCTCTGCAAATTTCAATGTTGTGGTTGATGCTGTAAATTCTACTGGAGGAATTGCAATTCCACAACTATTAAAAGCGCTTGGTGTTGAGAAAGTTACTGAACTTTACTGCGAGCCAACAGGGCATTTTCCACACAACCCGGAGCCACTACCAGAAAATATTGTTGAGTTATCGGAAACTGTTGTTAAACAAAACGCGGATTTGGGAATAGTTGTTGACCCCGACGTAGATCGTTTGGCTTTGGTTATGGAAAACGGTGAGGTTTTCGGTGAGGAATATACTTTGGTTGCTGTTGCCGACTACATTCTTCAAAACAAAAAAGGAAATACAGTTTCCAATTTATCTTCCACACGTGCACTGAGAGATGTAACAGAAAAAGCAGGAGGAAAATATTCAGCATCTGCCGTCGGTGAGGTAAATGTTGTGGAAATGATGAAGGAAGTAGACGCAGTAATTGGAGGCGAAGGCAATGGTGGAATTATTTACCCTGAACTCCATTCAGGTCGTGATTCACTTGTGGGTGTGGCTCTCCTACTGACTTATCTTGCAAAAAGAAAAATCAAACTCAGCGAACTTCGTAAAACATATCCTGATTATTTCATTTCCAAAAATAAAATCGATCTTATTGAAGGAACTGATGTAAAGTCACTTTTTGAAAAAGTAAAATCACATTATTCGGAATTCCCTATTCTTACAATCGACGGAATCAAGATTGATTTTCCTGATGGATGGGTACAATTACGTACTTCAAATACAGAACCCATAATGCGTGTTTATGCTGAAAGCACAACAATGGAAAAGGCACATCAGTATGCTGATGATGTTAAGAAAATAGTTTTGGGCTAGTAAAAAACTTCAAGTATGGAGGCTTGAAACTGCTTGAGTAAAAGATGACTTTAAGCGAGGACGCTTAAAGCAGCATGAGTAAAGTAGTAAAAACTTCCATCTCCCGACTTCGGTCTTCTGTCTTCTGACTTCCAGTTTCAATCTTCCGTTGTTCAAAAACTCTTCATTTTGTCAATAAAAAAACTGACTCCCAAACACAATTCCATTTATCTTTGCTTCTCAGGATGAGAGGAATTAATTTCACTATTAAGCAAACAACAAACCTGAGATTCAGGTATTTATAAAATTATTTAGACGGAGTCCCCGTCTTTTTTTATGTTTTTAAATTAAATGATATGGTAAATGTAAAAAACCGCAGTCTTGTTTCCATAACAGATTACACTAAGGAAGAGATAATCCATATTCTTGACCTTGCAGAAGAATTTGAAAAAGACCAAAGACAGCAAATACTTAATAAACATGTGATTGCATCACTTTTCTTTGAGCCAAGCACACGTACAAGATTGAGTTTTGAAAGTGCAGTGCAATATTTAGGAGGAAGCATAATTGGTTTTGCAAGTGCCGATACTTCAAGCGTTAAAAAAGGTGAATCGCTAAAAGACACCATTCTTACGGTAAGCAACTATTCAGACCTTATTGTTATGCGTAACCCTTCTGACGGAAGCGCACGTTACGCAAGCGAGGTATCTCCGGTTCCAATTATTAATGCTGGTGATGGTGCCAATCAGCATCCTACTCAGTGTCTTTTGGATTTGTATTCCATCCGAAAAACACAAGGAAGCCTTGAAAATATTGACATAGTAATGGTTGGTGATTTAAAATATGGTCGTACAGTACATTCACTTGTTCAGGCATTAAGTCTGTTTGGAGCAACATTCCATTTTGTATCACCCGAATCATTAAAAATGCCTAGTGCTGTTAAAACATGGGTCAAGAAGGCAAATTTAGAATATCATCAATACACTGATCTTTTGGAAGCAATACCAAAAGCTGACATTCTTTATATGACGAGGGTTCAGGGTGAGCGATTCCCGGATCCACTGGAATACGAAAGAGTGAAAAATGCATACATACTTGAAAACAGCATGCTGGAAAACGCAAAGGAAACGATGAAGGTTCTGCATCCGCTTCCACGTGTAAACGAGATTAATGAAGATGTTGACGACAATCCTAAAGCATATTATTTCCAACAGGCTAAAAATGGCGTTTACGTTCGTCAGGCATTGATTGCTGCAATTCTTGGACTTAAGTAGGAAGTGATGATTGAAAATGTGAATGATAAATTAGAAGTGTTAGGAACAATAAATTGTATCCCGTGAAGGGAGATTGCTTCACTGCAAAACGGAATGGTAAATATGAAGTAAATTCAGGCTGGCAGTTCGCAATGACATTTACCGCACAAATGACAACGAATGACCATTAATGACAAAATGACTAATTAAAAAAATCATGGATAAAAAAAGAACAGAATTAATAGTTTCAGCAATCCGCAGCGGAACGGTAATCGACCATATTCCATCAGATAAAACATTTCAGGTTGTTAAGATGCTTAATCTTGAGGTAAATGAGAATCAAGTGTATTTTGGTACTAATCTGTACAGTGACAAATACATTAGCAAAGGGATAATAAAAATTAGTGATACATTTTTTGATGAAGCCGACATCAATAAAATCGCACTCGTTGCCCCAACTGCAACTCTCATTGAAATAGAGGATTATGATATTACAAAGAAACAAAGTGTAAAACTACCAGAAACCGTTGAGAAAATTGTTAAGTGCTTCAATCCTAAATGTGTTACCAATACTGAAGGCATACCAACTATGTTTAGTGTAATTGAGGATCATAAAGGTATCATGAAACTTTCCTGTCATTATTGTGAAAAAACAATGACAAAGGAAAATATTGAGTTTTTGTAGAATTACCTTTCAGGTTGCTAAAACTAGGGTTAACTGACCTGAAAGGTATGGTCACTAAAACATAGTTGTAAAATGACTTGAAACATTTGTTTATTAAACATACAACAACTTTACTCTGCGTCTTTGCGTCTCTGCGGTTAGCTAAAATGAAAAAACAACATCCCATAAAACTATTAATTAAGCAGGGCGAAGGTCTGCAACTGGATTTTAAATTTGAAATTTCAGATGCAGCTAAAATCGCACGATCGCTGGTTGCTTTTGCAAATACCAAAGGCGGAAAACTACTTGTGGGGGTAAAGGATAATGGCTCAATTGCCGGCATTAGGTCGGAGGAAGAAATTTATATGATTGATAATGCAGCCAAGCGTTTTTGTAAACCCGAAATAAATTTCACAAGTCGTGAGTGGAATATTGAAGGCAAGAAGATTCTTGAAGTTAACATTGCCAGGAGTAAAAATTACCCCCACAAAGCACCCGACCATAAAGGGAAGTACAAAGCCTATTATCGACATGAAGATGAAAATCTCCTTGTAAACGGAGTACAACTTAAGGTCTGGACAAAACAAAACTCCCTTGACAACATAAATATCACCTATGGAGAGACGGAGCAGGAATTAATGAAACATCTTAATACCCACAATGATTCAGACTTTATAACGCTTCAGGATGTAAGCGGACTTAACAAACATAATCTTGAAAATTTGCTCTCCGATTTTATTCTAATGGACCTTATTGAATTGCACCCAGAGAACGATAGTTACATTTTTAGACTTAAGATTCATAAAGAAATTTAAAATCCCTTGCAATTTGCCATTTTACTTATCTTTGCCTCATGCAAAAGCATAGCAAAATATTGTTTTTGGCATTTATTTGCTCACTCCTGATTCAGTTTGATTCGTTTGGCCAGACATTTGGCTCAAATGTTAAAACAGATAATGAAGAGCAAACTGATATCAAATTACAAGAACAGAAAGGTTTTAAACCAGATGTTAAAGTCAGCCTTGGGACTTCATTTACAAGTTTTGCTCCTGGTTACAATAGTTTCGGAACATATATTGCACCAGAAATTAGCATGCCTATTTCAAAGAAAGTAGAAATTAGCGTTGGAATGGGATACTCCAGCATATTTTTGAGTTCACCAGGTATAAGCACTTTTGGCTCTACACCATCCAGTTACGGTAGTTTTTATGTATCTGGCACTTATCATATAAATGAAAAACTTAGTATTAGAGGAACAGGATATAAAACATTTCTACTAAACCCACAGAACTTCTCGGAGAACACTAATAATAATTATCTGGACTTCAGTAGTCAGGGCGCTATACTGGATGTTGAATACCGGGTAACAGATAATTTCCGCATAAATGCAAGTTTCCAGTATCGGGAACAAAATTATCCTGATTATTTCTTCGGAAATCCGCATAATAGTTTTGGCTCACCCAACAATTTTAACTCCGGTCCTGGAGGATTTGGTGGCTTCGGTCCTGGATTTTAATTTATTTTCATAACAAGCAACTCTTGGTATAATTTTTGGTCTTTTTTTATGATGGATAATTGGTCATTGATGTGGTAGGCATCATTGCGAACTGCCAACCTGGACTAATCTTATTTTCATCAAACTGTTTTGCTTGAAGCAATCTCTCATTGTATGATGGCAGACTGTAGACTGATAACATAAAACCTAATAACTATGAAAAAATTAACTTTTATAACCTTGAGTATTGTAATACTCCTACTTCTTTGGGGTTGCCCCGATGGATTTAAAAAGCAAAAATACTATGCTGC
>Ga0164315_10000152_pt1 | contig 41793 bp, 36 predicted proteins | sample GuaBasSedimGuay6_FD_113737 | JGI IMG/M metagenome (GOLD analysis project Ga0164315, IMG submission 113737) | Subseafloor sediment microbial communities from Guaymas Basin, Gulf of California, Mexico - Guay6, Core 4569-2, 0-3 cm | ecosystem: Environmental > Aquatic > Marine > Hydrothermal vents... | reverse complement strand
TAAAACCATAATTTATTTTTAAATTAATACAGGTATAATGTACATTGATTTATACATAATTGTTATAACTAGTATAGCAATAATTGCAGCAATCTTGGGGTTAATTAAGTGGTTGGTAGACATTAAAACTAAAAGTCAGAAGGTTCAGATATTTTTTAGTGTATGCTTATTGGTAGTAATAGGAGTAACAATAGTGTATAAAAATTATGGGTTTGAGATCTTTAACCCTCCAATAGAACCAATAAAAAAAGAGTATGTTGACATAAGTGGATCATTCACTGGATATTTTGTGGATGAGATTGGCAAGCAAATTCCAACACTGTTAATTGTTGCATACAATGACGAACTTGAAAAAGTAATCTTCACAATAAAAAATTCTCATACTGAAGTGTTGGAAGGGTCTTACAATATTGACAATTTAATCGTTTTTATTTATAGTATGGGAAAAGGCGAAGTAACTGAACACAATGGTATTGTTAGAATTAAATCCATTGAAAATAACGAAAGAAAATGGAGCTTTTCGAAAGACCTATTAAATCTGTAATACTGTTTTTATTATTAGGGCTAATTTCTTGTGAATCCTCGCAGGAAGGATCAAGTACAGTTATTAATCTCCAAGAAGAAAACTATAAATACCGAAAACAGATTCAAAATAATAAAATGTTGCTTGAAAATTGGTTTCAGGATTTTTCTGACATTCAGGAAGAATTGAATTCAATTAATACAGATGACATAATACTTGAACAATATGGCATAGAAACACCCTTTGTAAAGCCGAAAAGTGATAAGGATAAAATGGTATCTAAAATTTATAGGATACGCCAATTAATAGAAAGTCAGGAGGAAAAATTAAAGAATTTTGACTTTGAGTATGATGGTTTTAAGAATGTATTAAGGAGTTTAAAACAGCAGTTAGTAAAGAAGGAAAATATTATTGCCTCATTACAAAATGAAAATTATCAGATTAAATATGAAAACAAACTAATTAGAAATGAGAATACTGATATAAAAAATCTAAATCAAAATTTATCTGCCAGTATCAGAGAAAAGTCTGACATAATCAGACATTTAAATGAAGAAATTAGATTAAAAACACTTAAGTTAAATACAAAATACCTAATTCTGGTTTCAAATAGACAAACCAAATATTTTGAAGTTAATTCAAATACTATTCGGCTTAAATATAAATTTCGAAACATTCAAGTCATTTCATTTCACAATGAGGCCTCATATTATTTTACAAAACTAGGTAGAGAAACAATACTTAATATATCGGATGGGAAATTTTGGTCCTCTTCAAATTTTCTTGTGATAAAAGTTAAGAAAAAGTACTTATAAGTTTTTAATGTAATTCCAAAATAGACTTTCTAGGCAGTAAACATCTTTTTACCCTTCTCGGAAGAAATGACATTTCACTAATGTTATTTAATTGTAGCCAATAAAAACTTCACATCAGTGGGTATCATGGTAATATGAATATTTCATTTCCCAAAACCCACCTTAATGAAGAGGTTACACCCTATTGTTTTTTGCTATTGACAATCATGTTTGTGTACCAATAAAGTAAATTATTTAATACTTGTTATTTGCAATTACTCACACTTTTCCATCAACCCTATCCCCACTCCCAGAAGAACCCCCAAAACCCTTATTGCACTTCCCATTTTCTTAAACTCCCCATACCCAATATGGTAGTATTAATTACTACCATAAATACTACCCTTTATGATAGGTTAAAAACAACCAAATCACTCCCTTGTTGAGCGCCTTTATCATGCAGATATTTGATGGAAAAAACCATGAAAAATCTAAGTATCAAATTGTTAGTAGTTGTTGTAGCAATAACACTAACCACAAATTTATCAGCGAAGAGGCCTAATTCAGTTGTAAATGAAACAGTAAATTTAGAGGTTACATCTATAGTAGATTTCTCTACTAACAACCCTTTAATAGAGAGCAACATTTGTTGTCCCTCACCATTAAATATACAATCTTTAAGTGCTGAAGAGAGAGACTTAAATGTTAAAGTTGAGGATCAAAACTCTAATCATACAGCAACTGCAAAAATTATGATTAAATCTCTTGATGGAACTTCAGAAATGGGACCCTATAATCTTACAGAAGGAACTGTACTTAATGTAGTTGTTGATCAACGTGAATGGGTAGTAGTTGTAGAAGAAAGTAGTGTGGGATCAACAATAACTAACTGGTATTGACAACTGTTAAAAGTAACTTAGCATCAAATAAAATCAACTTATAGTATATCATAGTTCTGAACCTAGAATTCTCATTAATGGTTAAAAAACAATAAATGTTTTGCTAATAATATTTTTATCTTTGTTAATATTTTAACCTATTAGATGAAATATTTAAATAAATGTAAGCAAAGGGATAACATTAGTTTTAGATTGTTATTTCTTTTGCTTACTTTTTTTGTGTGTAATTCAATTAATGCTGACAATATGAATTTAAGGATTAACAAAACTCTTAAAAAAGCCTCTGAATTCAAAAATGTAAATATTGATTCCGTTATTTATTATTGTGGATCCGCTTTAAATATGGCACGAGAGATTAATAATAAAATATTGGAATATGAATCATTAGTATTAATGGCAAAAACCAATATTAAAGCTGGTAACTTTGGGGATGCCATCAAAAATAGTCTAGAAGCGGAGAAGATTGTTAAGATAAATAATTTCTCAGAGCATAATGTTGAAGTCACTATGCTATCTGGTGCTTCTTATTTGGCAATGGGATATTCAAAAGATGCACTTGAGTATTTTCTGAAAGCTCAAAATCTAATTTCAAATGAAACTAGGTATGTCGACATAATTGACCTCGACTATTATTTAGGTTCAGTTTATTCAGAGATAAATGAGTTAGAAAAGAGTCAAAAACACTTACAATCAAGCCTTGCTGTATCAATCTCACATAACTTACTATTACATTCTATTAAAACTTATATGTTTTTATCAAGTTCATATGATAATCCAGATTCTATAAGTAAATATCTAAATCTAGCAAATAGAATTATCTCAGATCACCCCGATTTATTATACAAGAAAGTAGTTCTACGAAATAAACAGGCACGTCTCAATAAAGCAATTGGGAATTTAGCACTAAGTAAAAAACAATATCTAGAAGCAATTAACATATCTTTAAGTAATGGTTTTCAAGATCACTTAACTTACTTGTATAACAATTACGCTTACCTTTTAATGGCAGAAACAAATTACGATAGTGCAAAAATTATTTTGAATGAGGCTTTAATAATTGCTAAGAACATAAAAAGTACAGATTTACAGGCATCTATTTATGATTCGTATAGCGATTATTTCACTAAAATGAAGGACTATAAAAATGCACTTACATACCAGGATTCATCAATTAGTAAACGAAACCAACACAGGAAGGAACAACGTATTCAAGAATCGCTATTTATTTCTGCTGTTTTTGAAACAGAACAAAAAGAAAAAGAGATATTACAACAGAAAAATGAAATTAGTCGTTTGTGGCTTATTCAGTTAGGTGGTGTAACTATTTTACTGATTGTAATTGGTTTCGTAGTTTATTTCAGGCAAAAGTTTTCATTAAGTAAGTCGCGCCTTGAAACTGTTGAAAAAGGAAGAGAATTAGAACTTGCCGATGCATTAATTATAGGCCAGGATACTGAGAGAAAGAGGTTGGCCATGGATTTGCATGATGGTTTGTCTCACAGAGTAAGTTCCTTAACGTTTATAGTTGATGGATTCTTCAAATCACATAATAAATATGTTGAATTAACTAATACCATTACAGATATTCTTACGAATATACGAGAACTTTCACATCGAATGCTTCCCACACAACTGGAAAACCTGGGTTTAATAACAACTATTAAAAACATGGCATCCACAATTAATAAATCAGATAAGTTTTTTGTAGAGTTTGAGACTGATATTAACAAACGACTATCTAACAAACTAGAAATCAACCTCTATTATCTAATTAATGAATTAGTTAATAATGCTACTAAACATTCAAACGGAAATAATATATTTGTTCAGTTATACGAGTATAAAGATTCATTTAGCTTATCTGTTGAAGATAATGGAAGAGGGATTAAAACAAATGAAACAAGTGATGGAATGGGACTTAAGAATATTAGATCACGGGTTGAATATTTGGGAGGGACTATTTCGATTGACTCAAAAGACTCGGGGGCTATATTTATGATATTAATTCCAAAATACTCAAAATGATTAACTTATTTCTTATCGATGATCATTCATATTTGAACCAAGGTATAGTTGCAGTATTCAATGAACAGGATTATGGAATAAACGTGGTTGGTTCTGCAACTTCTGGAGAAGAGGCACTTAAGCAACTCAGAGGACTTGATGTAGATCTTGTTCTTCTGGATATTATTATGCCAGAAATGGATGGTATTGTATGTTGCCAGTTAATAAAAAAACGATTTCCAGAAATTAAAATAATTGCCTTTACTGGAGAATTAGATCCAAATATTTTGTTAAAGATTTGGCTTCAAGGTGTTGAAGGTATATTAATAAAGACTTGCGGCACAGATGAATTAGCTGCTTCAATAAAAAGAGTATCTAAAGGCTTTAAAATTATTGGAAATGGAGTTCCCAGTTTTCTAGACAATTGTGAATCAGATATAGGAAATGCACCTAAACTTACAAAAACAGAAGTTGAAGTATTAAAGTTATTGGGTTCAGGATTAACAAGGAAGGAAACTGCAGAGCATATGAACAGATCGATGTATGCTGTTGAATTTCATTGCAAGAATATGTTTAAAAAATTTAATACTAACCGTATACATACAATTTTGGCTGAAGCCAGAAAAGCAAGAATTATTAAATAGTTTAATGTCCAGTAGAATTCAAATTTATCATTTCAATCCCAACCATTCTGGAAGACGAATCCATAACAAAAACTATAATTTATTATGTTAGATTCAACAATTACAAAACCTACTACTTATGGTTGATTTAAAACAACTGTTTTCCTCCCTTGATGAGGCAAAGTAAATTATTTAGTTTTACGTTGAAATTTAAAAAGATAATTAAAGGCAAAATAAGTCATGATTAATATTTTTATAATTGATGATCATCCGGTAATAATAGAGGGCATTAGCAGAATGTTTTCAGATGGAATTGATAAAATTAAAGTAAGTGGTTATGCCTACTCTGCAAAAGAAGCATTTCCAAAACTCAAGAGGTCAAGAGCCAAAGTAGTACTATTAGATTTAATAATGCCTGATTTTACAGGTGTTGAGTTTTGCCACGTAATTAAGAATGAATTTCCTGACAAAAAAGTAATAGCACTTACAGGTGAATTAAACCCAACTATATTGTATAACACCTGGATAAATAAGGTAGATGCTATTGTAATGAAGAATTGTGGGAAAGATGAGTTAGTTGAAACTATTCATGCCGTGCTGGAGGGAAACAGGATAATTGGAAAGGATGTTCCTGAATTTCACAGGCATTTAGAATCTAACGGCTCAAGGAGGCCAAAACTTACCCCAAAAGAGCAGCAGATCCTTAACTTATTGGCAAAAGGTTATAATAGAGATGAAGTTGCAAAAATTATTGGAAGCAGTGAGAATACTATACATTTTCATTGTAAAAACCTATTTAGGAAATTTAATAAAAACAAACTTGTTTCAGTTATTGAAGAAGCAAAACGAGAGAATCTGATATCATAATAGCGTAAGGTTTAAACTAGTTTCCAGAAGAATCGAGAAAAACTAGTCAAAAATATTATTACTCACAAAAAAACTCCTATGCCCTCATTGTCAGTAGTATACTATTCGTAATTCTAAATTATCCTACATTTTACTGTAGGTCAACCCCTCCTTTTTATTAGTCTTGACTTATTATACTTTTTTCTTTAAATTTATCTTCGAAAGATAATTGTCGATTACAAAATTTAGTATGATTTAATTATAATAATGTATAGAATTATAACTCAGTACTCTAAAACACTTGCAAAATTTGTTTCGTGAAATTTTGAATTTGATCAATTAAATAGTTAGAACCTTGGCTCAGGTCACATTTCTCGAATAACATGGAGAAAAAGACTAAAAGGGAAAACCCCCTTTGCAATGAAAGATATTTGAAATGCGAATCACTAACATCAGACAAGGAAAGGAGGTTAACAGGCAAAGATAAAATAAACTACATACATTTTTAATGGATTGCCAATCCAATAAACAAAAACTGTGTGTATCATTTGAGTTTAATATTAATTAAAACTAGAAAAAATGAAACGATTAAAAATTATTTTGTTGTTTGCTATTTTATTTTCAGTAACCTTTTACTCATGTAATAAGATTAAGGATACTACAAAACCTTTATCAAGTGATCTTTCAAGCACAGAGATAAAGGACCAAATTAATGACTTTTATCCTGAAGAAGAGTTTTTGGGATTGATCTACAAATCTTTCCTTAAAAACTATAATTACAACAATTTAAAGGAAAGTGTACAGGATGTTGCAATTGACACATTGTTATGGCAGACAGAAACATATTTAAATACACAATATGGTTTTTCGAAAGATTCTATTTTTAAGAACGGGAATTATTTTGATACAATTTCTTTAACAATAAATGGATACACTAGTACAGGAATTCCAATTGTAGATGGTCAGGAGGCAAGTGACTTTATAAATGACCTTGAAACTGCAATAATTCTGGAAAATGAGGACGAAGACAATGTATTTTTTTGGTGTGTTATTTCAAAACTCGATTCTATTCACTCAAGTAAAGTGAGTATTATTGTAACTTCAGTACTTGGAAATAGTTACAGTGGTGTTTATCCTCCTGGTTGGGATCCAACAGAATTTGCTCATTACACATGCATGAAAGCTGGCGGTGCAGGTTATTGTGACCAAAAATGGTGGTGGGGTGCTAATCTTGAGTATAATAGTAGATATGAAATGGGTGGAATTTCCCATGATCCTGATTACATTTTCATACAAAGTTCTGCTCCATTATTGGTATTTCACGATTCACCAGGTGTAAATGGTAGACTTTGGGCTGATGCATGGACTCTGACACATATTATGCATACAGGTGATGATGATGAATTAAATACTTATTTACTGTCGACTAAAGATTTAATTGATGATTACAATCCAATGGGTAGTAACAATATGTATTTGGGAAATGTAGACGTATATGCTTGGATAGCTTATCCCGAATATAACCTTATGGCTCGTCATGCTCTTGCCCTTTGGTATTTTCAGAAAGTATATATTGGTCCTTCAGGGGAATAAAAAAATAATTACCTTAACAAAATAACAGTTTCAATCATATATTGACATTTTAAATTAACTTGGAATAATTATTTTGTTAAGGTAGTTTGTGAAATTTAATCACAGCAAAACATAATCACAATCGTAAAACTAATGTTAAAAAGAGTAAGAGTATTTTACTAATTACTTTTTTGTATTTTAACTCAAAATTATTTATACATGAATAAACTACAAATCTTTATTATCCTTTTATTTTTAGTATGTAACACTGGATTTACACAGTCAGATTCATATTTTAAAAATGGCATCAATGATGACGTAGTTTTCAGAGGGATAAATATTGATAACTATTATTATTATTTACTTTCTTCTGGTACATATTCATCCAACGTGGATTTTAGAGAATTTGAAATCAAGGGTTATGATAATTTCTTGCTAAAGTTTGACGAATCTTTAAATGTTGTTGATTCATTATATTTTGATAGCATTGATGGTTATCAGATTAACTTCAGATATTTAACAACTGTAAATGATACTTTAATACTTGCAGGGAGGGCTCTTAAAACAGACCTAAGTGATGAACAAATTATCATTTCAAAATACTTATTACCTTCACTGGAACTTGTGGACCAACAGTTGTATGGAGAACCTGATGTATATGAACTGATTAATGATATGCTAATAAATTATAATGGAAATATTATTGTTGCTATTAATAATACAACAGACTTTTCAGATAGGAACCTCATAATTATGGAAATTGACAAAAATGGGGGTTTATTAAGGTATATTAATGATACAACAATAGATATAGAATGGACAACCGTTTATCAAATGCCAAGTACTTTAGACTATCACTTTAATACTGGTTTAAGAACAATAATTTTTGATTCAACAATCTCTGATTATAACAGTTTCTGGAATCCAAATTTGAACAATTTCTATTATTGGGGTAAAAAATGTTATTACAATGATTCAACGTTTATTATTTCAGGCGTTAAAATTACCCCACTTCCATTAAATCCCTCATTTGATATATATTATTTTCAAGTGAATGATCAATCTGAGTTTATTGATTCAGGATTTATTTACTTGCCAGATACTTTAGATTTTATTGGTGGTGTCAGTTTTGTTAACCCTTCTACAGTAGTGTATGGTGGAACACATAATAAAAATTGGACTCAGCAAACACCAGGTATATTTGAAGAAGAGAATAGATGGATTGTACTTAAAAGTGAAGACATTATTACTAAAAATGAAAATTGGTTTTTTACTTATGGTGGTGATGCAAATTATGTTATGAGAGACCTATTGATAACTGAAAATAATTCATTTGTTATTTGCTGTACTAGATACGATTGGGAAAATACTGATGTTTGGCAAAGAGATGTACTAATATTTGAAATAGATTCGAATGGTATAATTGTATCAAGTAATGCAGAAATTGAGATCCCTTATGCAACGGTTTATCCAAATCCGGGAAGAAATACTCTGTCTATCCGTAATGGTTTTAACGAAGGAAAGATCATTATACAAGATTTAAAGGGTTCAGTTGTTCTGGAGAAACCAATCAGTAATTTTGAAAGTATTGACGTATCTGATCTGAATTCAGGGCCCTATCTAATTTTGTTCTTTGAAAAAGATAAGTATTTATTTTCTCAAAAATGGATTAAAGCCTAATACTTTAGTTTCAAACCTTTTAGACAAATTATTAAACTTGGAATAATTATTTTGTTAAGGTAGTTTGTGGAATTTAATCACAGTAAAACATATTCACAATCATAAAACTAATGTTAAAAAAAGTAAGAGTCATTTATGAATTACTTTTTTGTATTTTAACTCAAAATTATTTATACATGAATAAATTACAAATTATTATTGTCTTATTATTTTTAGTATGCAACACTGGCTATGCCCAGTCAGATTCCTACTTTAAAAATGGCATCAATGATGATGTAGTTTTCAGAGGAATTAATGTTGATAATTACTATTATTTCTTAATGTCATCAGGAACTTATTCATATGATGTTGATATAAGAGAACTTGAAATAAAAGGTTACGATAATTTCCTGCTTAAATTTGATGATTCCTTAAATATAGTTGATTCAGTTTATTTTGGGGATATTGGGGATTACAATATCAGTAATTCTTTTTTAACCGCAATAAATGACACTTTAATATTAATGGGACGGGCACTTAAACCCGATCTGAGTGATGAACAAATTATTGTTTCTAAGTATTTATTGCCATCATTAAGTTTTGTTGATCAGCAATTATATGGCGACACAACAGTATTGGAAAGAATTAATGACTTCTTAATAAATCACAGAGGCAATCTTGTAATCAGTGCAGTTAATATGACAGACTTAGTCATGAGTCCGATTTTCATGGAAATTAGTAAAAATGGTGACCTTTTAAAATATTCAAATGACTCATCTTTAGACATATTATGGTCAACGGTTTATCAAATGCCCAGTACATTAGATTATATATTTAATAGTACACTCAAAACTATAGTTTTTGATTCAACACTTACTAATTATTTTATTTTTTGGAATCCAAATTCGTTTAATTTCCAATATTGGGGGAGAAAATGTTATCATACTGATTCAACTTATATAATAGCCGGAAATAAACTTACACAGCCTCCTTTGATTAGTTCATGGGATAATAGTTATTTTATTGTAAATGATCAGCATGAATATATTGATTCTGGTTTCATTTACCTGCCTGACACCAATGATTTTATTGGTGGTATAGATTTTATTAGTCCTTCAACAGTTATATATGGTGGTACACATAACAAAAACTGGTCTCAGCAGACTCCTGAGATATTTGAAGAAGAGTACAGATGGATAGTCCTTAAAAGTGAAGATATTATTACAAAAAATGAAAATTGGTTTTTTACTTATGGTGGTGATGCAAATTACGTTATGAGAAATATTTTAGTTACTGAAAATAATACCTGTATTGTTTTTTGCACAAGATATGATTGGGAAGAAACTGAGATCTGGCAAAGAGATATATTAATATTTGAGGTGGATTCGAATGGTATTATTGTTTCTAATAATAATGAGCACTATGAAATCCCAATAGTAACTATTTATCCTAACCCTACCAATAATTCAATCACAATAAAAAATAATTTCATTAATGGCCGAATAATTATTAGAGACCTTACTGGTAAAACTTTAGTTGAAAAGGAAATAACCAGTGGAATTGAATATATTGATATATCACTTTTTAAATCAGGATTTTATTTAATCTCATTTTATGAAGGACAGCAATTTCTTTTTTCACGCAAATTGATTAAGAATTAGATAATAATGTCATTATGGGTAAGTTAAAAAGTTGAGTATTTGTTTTGAAAGTTTAATAAAAACAAACTGGCTTCTGTTATTGAAGAAGCAAAACGAGAGAATCTGATAACATGATCACCTAGAAAACCTAATTTCCAGAAGAATTTTAAAAACATTAAAAAATTTATTTGCAAGACACCAAAGTTGCAACAGGGTGTAAATATGCCATTTAATGATTTTGAAATTTCCATTTCCTACCCTTTATGGTAGGTGTAATTTCTCATAATTAGCCCTTGATTGGCACTTGTTTATTCCTTTACTTTATAGTAAACATAGGATAATATTAAATGAATCAATTCTGTTTTTTCCTATACAATTATTTAAATCGCGACTACCGGCATGTATGTCATTTTATTTTGGCCAGTTCCAACATTTCAATTTCTGCAGTCACGATTTCTAATAGCATACGATTATTACCTGAACCTTATCAATCCACAAGCATTTTCATATTAGGCACTAATAGGTTTGTTTGAAAAGTCACTTTGGTGAAGGATTTTTACTTTGCCGGGGTGGGTTAGTTATTTAGTCTTATTCCTTAGTCCTATATTGTAGGTAGTTAGACAATGGAAATACACATATGTGTCTCAAAAACTTCGCAAATATCTTCAGTTAAATACTTATAGTTTAACAATATACCAAACACTATATCAACAAGATAAAGAAAGTACTCAAAGGAGATATATAAGACAATTTAACTTTATAGATACATTATAAGTAATTTTTAAAAAGCATATGATTAAAAAAACATTCATTAAAATAGTTATCTTAGGAATTGTAGTTTTTCTTGTCTACGATTGTATTGTAGCAACTACATGGAGTTCATTTCTTCAAAAAATTGTAATAATTCTTATTCTTTCATCAATTGAGTTTTTATCAATGGTACTAGACTGGTTACTTTTTAAAACATACCTTAATAAATTACGCAAATTATTTAATCAAATAGATAAAAAAATTCAAAACAACTCAGATAATTATTTTTCTAAAGAATACAAGATTAATTCTGAAGTTTTAATAGAGAGATGTTTAAACCTTAGCAAATATGCAAAAATGAAAGAACTGACTGAGGTTAAAGAGATAGAGTCATCAATTTCAAAAATGCAAATAAATACTCAGTATAAATTTTTATCAATAAACTAAATAAAATGAGTGAAATAATTTTAGAAAGCCTTTTTAGCTCAGAAAGAGTTCATGGGAAATATGGATATTGTCAATCTGATCACATCAACTTTGCTCGTTATCCATATGTTACGCCTGACTTTAGAATATTAAGTCCTGATGAGATTACAAATGTGAAATCAACTTTAAGTGAATTATTTTTTGGCATTAATGACTTAGGCCCCTTTGAAACATCAGTTTTATCTTATATCTACCCAATCAATCATCATACTATAAATGCAATAATTGGCACAAGGGGGTGTGGTAAAACAGCTTTATCAAAATTTCTATACGATTTTTTGCGAAGTAATGTAAAAGATAATACACCATTTAAAAGACCCTTAATTTTATATGTCGACACAAATAATGTTCCCGGTGAACCTTATCAGGCAAGCGAGACTTTACAAATTATCGCTGATGAAATATTGAACGAATTGACAACTAACTATTGGGATGAAGTCAGATCATTTATTGATAATTATGGGTTTACAGGGAAAAAACATAAATTATCAATAGTTAAGAGGTTTTTTAGATTATTTAAAAAGAATAATTTCGATTTAGATGTTAACGATCGTTTTTGGGAAACTTGGGACGAGTTTAGCAAGAATGTTCCACCACAATCCGCCTTAGGATTTGCTCTTAATCTAATCGTAGAGATTAAATTAGTTTCTAAGACCGATTTCATCTATTGCTGTATCGATAATATTGACCCATTTTCACCATCGGTACAGAATGACATTATTCAAGAATTGCTTAGAGTAGTAAATAGAAGTCGAGTACCGATATTGATTCCCGTTCGATTAATAACTGCCAGACACAATAATATACAACAATTTCAAAGTAAAGTTATTCCTCATTCAGGGATAAGTCCTAAAAAAGAAATAAAACGCAGGGTCTTTTATGTAATTAATGACATCTTTAAAAAAGAGGCATCTATCTATAGTTTCCCACATCTAAGTGATAAAGAGAAAGCCGCATTTGTCCTTAGAACATCAGAAATATTTAAATGCCTTAATAACAATATTGAATTTATAGAACTGTTTTATTCAATAGTGGGATATAGTGTCGAACGAGGCATGTCATTTATTAACCGTTGCTATAATGCTGGAAATATTTTTATTGATTATTCAGAAACAATGAATGATGATGATACTGCTGAAGTAAAGAAACTATTATCTGGCAATCATAATCTTGAAAAAAAATTAACAAGATTATTACCATTAATAAAAAGGATTTATAGTAGAAATAACAAGGAGTTGCCAAAACCATATCATGTTTTGCAGGCTGTAATGGAAAAAAGTTTTACAACCACACCTGATTTTGGAATTATCTTAGAAAATATTTATAATGACCCATCTGTTTCCGAGAAGAAAATTTCATCAATAAAGTATAGAATTATTTCATATTTATCTGAAATCGAAAAAACCCGAAAAACCCCAGTTAAGATTCAAGATATTATCCTATTGTGTAAACATTACTTTTTTGATGATGAAATGATTTGTCAGGCAATAAATCAATTACATGATCCAAATAAACGATTAATATTTAATACTGGGAAAAATCAATATAAATCTTTCGAGCAATTGCATGAGAATAGGTTTGAAGACATAGGCATTTCCTTTATAGGCAATAAGTATTTATCAGTCTTATCAAATTCTTTAGATTATATCGGTTTTGTTTTATCAAAAACGGAATCAGATTATAATAACCTTTTCTCGAACAATTTGACATATAGAATAACCTTTTTAATGCGCCTAATTTATGAGGCACTTTATGAAGAATTAGAATATGATGATTTTGTAAAATCAAATACGAATAGCAGGAAATGCGTATATTCAGTGCTTGCTCATCAATGGTCTGGAGTTCTAAGACATTGCATTAATATTCTGAAGAATCATAAAACAAATATCAATAAATCGAAAAGAATGACATCTGAATTTGTTGTTTCAATTAATAATGTTTTTGCATTGCATGATGGGTATTTAAAGAAGTTTTCTGTTTTAAATAATAAAAATCAACACACATTAAGACCACCCAAAAAAATACAAGTTCTTGATTACAGTTTGTTATTTGATAATGGTGAAGAAAAGTAAAAATAAAAAAATACTTCTACCACGCAATATAATAAATTAGACTAAAAGCGCTATACATGAGCATATTAACATTAAATAAACATGTGGTAAATTGATAGATTGGTGTTCCAAAATGCCCAACTTATTATATAGCCACTGGTTAGTTGCAACCACAACAATACATAATACTTAAAATATATGACGAATCTAAAAGAAAAAGGACACAATGTTAATCTAACAAACATTGTAATCCACAAAATCAACAAAACTGCTGGAGATAAAAAATCAACACTAAAACTTGCTAAAAAAGAAATCAAGGTTGGAAAGTCCGAAATTAAGTTTATTGCAGACGTTCGTAAATCATTCAACAAAAAATCCGTGCCGACACACGGTGTTTTTGAAAATACATTTGAATACAATGGATTTCAAAAAGCAATTAGAGCTTACAAAGACAAAAATATTGACTTTATGCAATTTTCAACTGACTCGATGGAATACTATAAAAGAGTTATTGAAACATCTGCACCGGCTACAGGAGGGTTTTTGATATTTGCTGATTTTAAGATAACTGATAATAATAATGAAAGATATATTTTAATCTTTTCAATTGACAATAAGCAAGGTTATAATTTGAGCGAAGTTGCTTTGGCTATCCAAGAAATTCAAAATTTAGAATTAAACAAAATGGATTTGGCAAGTATTATCAATATTTCAAGATGGGAACTTTCTGTCGTTCCTGAAAACGAAATCAAAACGTATCTAACTTTTATTAGAGGAAAGAAAAAAATCTCTGATTATTTCCAAAGTTATATTGGTTGTGAAGATAAAACGACAGCTACAGAGTCTTCGACTCTACTTCTAGATACCATAAACAGTTATATTGAGGAAAAAGAGATTGAAGAAAAGGCTGCAAAAGAACTGAAAAGTAGAATTTTAGATTATTGTCAGGATAGCAACAAAAGAAAAAAGGAAATTCTTTTATCACATATTTCATTTTTATTTAACGAAGAAAACCCTGATGAGTTTTCAACTTACGCAACAGAAGAAAAATTCGGTAATAGTGAAGTCGTAAAATATGACAGTAAAACTTTAAGAACATTAAAATACATAGATTACCAAAGTGAAGACTTTACAATCAAATTTAATAAAAAGCTATTAGGACGAACAATCAAAATTAATAAAAACAAAACTTCAATAACAATATCAAATTTACCAGAAAAGTTAAAATCTCAATTTTAGTATAAATGGAAAACAAACTGCAATGTTTCTTATCGTTAAATGGTGAAATTTCTGAAATAAATTCAGATAATTTCATTTATACTTTAGATGTAACAGATAAAGACATCCCTATTCTAAAAGAATTCTATGACTTTGACTATATTGAACAAATAAAAAACAAGGAAAGTAAAATTGTTATAATTGACAAACTTTCAAACTTTTTAAACAAAACAATTTCCATAGAGTTTGTAACGTCAGAACTTAAAAAGATTGGATTTTATCTTACGATTAATGATTTTATTAATAATAATCGATTCGAAATACCAACTGACTTTTACATAGTTGAACTCTCTTATTCTAACTCTTCTCAAATCAATAATGAAAAAATAGAAAAATACAAAGTAGTTACAACACTAATTAACAGATTAACAGCTAAATCAAAATTTATTTCAGAAGAACATAATAAAACATTATGCTTAGTTCAAGATAACTCTTTCATAGAGATCCCAATTGAAACAATTGCTTATGAAGATTATATTGAATACGAAAACATTAATTTAATCAAACAATACTTAGAAGATATTGATTCTTACAAAGAAAAAAGAACCATTTTCTTAATGGAACTAATTAACTTCCTTTCCAATAAAACAAAAAACGAAAGATTAAATGAACTCATCTTGTATTTTGAAGAGTTTTACGAAAAATGTAATACAAGTTTTGAATATTACCTTTCTAACTTTTCTTTCAATAAAATTAAGTTCGAATTAGATAATTCTGTCCTTGAATATTCGAAAAACATACGCTCAATAATAAATGAATCACAATCTAAATTAATTGCCATTCCAGCTGCCTTCATTCTGGGCATTTCACAAACTGATTATAATAATCCTTTTGCATTAAGAAATATATTAATTGTTTTTTCTTCATTCTTGTTTTCTTATATGATATCGGTTTTCATCAAAAATCAAAAGAATGCAATTGAAATCATTTCAGATAACCTAAATAATTACAAAGCAAACTATAAACGTTCAAAGGAAACACAATTTGAAGAAGAAAAAGAACTAACAAATCTATCTGAATTGATTAATAGATCATATAAAAAGACAGAAAAAGAACTAACCGAACAAGAAAAAAGATTAAAAGTTCTTCAAAGATGTAATTGGGGAATTTCTATTGCTTTATTTTTATCAATAATAATCGTTGCCTCATCACAGAATTTAACAAATATTCTGGAATTGTGGCAGCAGTTAATCGAGTAGACGGCTCCGCCAGAGTTAACTGACGGAGTGCGACTCTCACACCACTGTACGTACGGCTCATGCCTGCCTGCAAGCAAGGCAGGTATACAGCAGTTTGTTAAATTGTGTGGAAATGCATTTGTAAATATCAAGCATGATACATAGCCCTTTTGTGTCTAGTTTTTTAATGTAATTGTAGTACCAAAATTGGACTCTGTGCAACTGTCCATTCGGGTACGACTTAATGCGTATGCCTGTCCCTGTCCAATACCAAGGCGAACCAGATTTTTCCTTTTCCTTTCTGGTTTCTTCCAGTGATACCATAGGCAATGACAAAGCCTGTTACGTAACCAACCATCCTGTTTCACTAAGTTTGCTGTAAATACTCGCCTTTCGGAAATTATTTACTCATCCTCATTGGGATAGTATTCCGAGTAATGATTTTGAGTTCTGTTTAAACTTCCTCCAACTTTTATCGCTTACAATTAGTTGATACTTCCCTTTCTCTCCCCCTTACATAAGTTAGTTAATTACTATTTTTCCCGATTTGCTATATCCTTCAATAAAAATTGTATAAATGTAAATACCAGATTCAACATAACTGATTTTCCACACTAATTCACTGTTTCCAGTATTGTTACTCTGTTTTCCAGATAGGGTCTCGATAGTTTGTCCAAAAAATATTTTTTATACTTAATTCAAAAATCTGATAGTCTGTTTCTATACCTTGTACCTCAAAGATGACATATTTGTTTGCCGGGTTAGGATAAACAAAAACTTTAACGAAAGTTGATAATTGTTCTTTTATTCCCACAGTTGTATCATAAAGTTCAACAACCCTTAAATCGGGCCACATCATACCACCACACTGCCATTCATCAGTATTGGTGCCAAGAGTGATCACATAATTAAAATCACTTTTCTGTACCACTCCTCGGTACATTTCTTCATAACCTCCACCTCCATAGCAGTATTGCCACGTAAGATTTCCTAAAGAATCTAATTTTGCCAGCCATACATCATCATAAATACCTGTATCAATACCATTATAGCCTTCAACATCACCATCATCTGAACTGGTACTGCCCACCACCATAAATCCTCCATCACTTGTTGTGAAAATATTACGGGCATGTTCACCGTAAAGACCACCCAGGCAATTCTGCCATATAATATTTCCTTCAAAATCTAATTTTATTACCCAAATATCTCCACCATATTCCTGATTACCAGCTACACCATGAAAACCTATTACATCTCCATCATTTGACATGGTTGATGCAAGAACCAGATAGCCATTCCCTAATTCAATAATATTCTTTACTCCGTCATGATAGGTACCACCATAGCACTGCTGCCACTCAATATTGCGGAGCGAATCAAGTTTTACAACCCATGCATCCATAAAACCAACAAAATGATGATTACAGGCTGTATCGTAATTACCTCCACCATAACCATCAGTAGAACCTGCAACTATATAACCACCATCGGAGGTTTGTTTAACAGAAGCTCCTTCCTCAAAACCAATACCCCCTAAACTCATTTCCCATTGTTTTTCTCCAAGGCTACTTAGTTTTACCATCCAAAGATCAAAATCACCATGGTGTTCTGTAATGTCTCCATCACTGGAAGTGCTAAGTCCTAATGCGATTATACCACCGTCTTTTGTAACAGTCATATCTCGCATCCACTCTATACCACTGCCCCCATGCACCCTTTCCCAAAGTATCTCACCGGAACTGTTAATTTGTAAGATCCAGTAATTACCGGCTGTACCCGGCCATGGATTAATCCCAATATCGCCATCTGTTGATTTTGTTATAGCAGTAATATAAAATATTGTGTCATTCAATTTTTTAATGTCAAGATAACCCCCTTCAGCATTGGAACCACCAAAAGTCTTTTCACTGATCAGGTTTCCTGTACTATCAATATTTATAAGCCAAATATCATAGTCCCCATGATTAAATGAAATATCACCATCATTTGACTCTGTTACTCCAACTATCCAGTATGTATTGTCAGACATTATAATCCCTTTTCCTAAATCCCATTCTGTACCTCCAAAACAACTTTCCCATTTCTCACTAACCAACTGTGCGCTACTGTTAATTGCTGAAATAATGAATAAAAAAATACTTATGTATCTTATGAGATATTGCATTTTTGTTTTATTACTTAACTATTATGAATTTGCCTGTTTTATAGCTACCTGAAAAAGATATATAGTAAAAATAAATCCCCACTTCTAAATGAGAACAATTATATCGGATCTTATCTTTATTGTTTTCCAGATTAATCTTATTGATTAATATACCATTTGGCTTAAAAATCATCAGACTTCCATTTTCGTTAATCTCCGGTAAATCATAACTGAAAACTATATTTTCTCTTGCAGGGTTTGGTGAAACTTTTACATTAATTAAATTTGATGATGTTTCTTTTATTCCCACAGTTGAATCATGAAGTTCAACAATTCTTAAATCGGGCCACATCATACCACCGCATTGCCATTCATCAGTATTGGTACCAAGGGTGATCACATAATTAAAATCACTTTTCTGTACCACTCCACGGTACATTTCCTCAAAACCTCCGCCTCCATAGCAGTATTGCCAGGTAAGATTACCTAAGGAATCTAATTTTGCCAGCCATACATCATCATAAATACCCGTATCTATCCCATTATAACCTTCAACATCTCCATCATCTGAACTGGTACTGCCAACCACCATAAAACCTCCATCACTTGTGGTAAAAATATTTCGGGCAAAGTCCCCATGAAGACCACCCAGGCAATTCTGCCATATTATATTTCCTTCAAAATCTAATTTTATTACCCAAATGTCATTACCATATTCCTGATTACCTGCTACACCATGAAAACCTATTACATCTCCATCATTTGACATGGTTGAAGCTAGTAACAGATAGCCATTATCCAATTCAAGAATATTCTTTGATCCATCATGATATGTACCACCATAGCATTGCTGCCACTCAATATTGCGGAGAGAATCAAGTTTTACTACCCAAGCATCCATAAAACCAACAAAATGATGATTACAGGCTGTATCGTAATTACCACCACCATAACCATCAGTAGAACCTGCTACAATATAACCGCCATCGGAAGTTTGTTTAACAGAAGCTCCTGACTCAGAACCACTACCTCCCAAACTCATATCCCATTGTTTTTGACCCTGACTATTTAACTTTACCATCCATAAATCCCACCCACCATAGTAGTTCGAAATATCTCCATCATCGGAGGTAGAAATTCCAAGAGTAATAATGCCACCATCATCTGTTACAATAGCATTTCGTGTCCAATCAATACCTGTTCCGCCAAGTATTCTATCCCAAATAATTTCTCCTATGGAGTCAACTTTTACAACCCAATAGTCCATTGAATTGGGATAGGGATCATAACTTATGTCACCATCCTCTGACCCTCCTGCTCCAGTAAGATAAAAATCACTATTGTCAGTACTTAAAATTTCTTCTCCATATTCTCCTTTTGATCCACCATAACATTTTGTCCAGAGCAAATTACCCAAAGTATCAATTTTAATTAACCAGGCATCAGACAAGCCATGATGTCCCTGAATATCACCATCTGAAGATTCTGTATTACCATAAACCAAATAACCATTGTCAATTTTAATTACACTGTTCCCCTGATCCCATTCTGTACCACCAAAACAACTTTCCCATTTCTCACTAACTAACTGGGCGTTACTGCTAATTCCTGAGGTGATAAATAAAAAAACACATAAGTTTCGCATGAGATTTTCCATATTACAAATATATTAAATTCGGAGATGGGTAGTTTATTACCCATCTCCAAAAAGTTATTTAATAATTATAAACTTGCCTGAATAATAACTATTAGAACAAGAAACTGTATAAAAATAAATACCTGCTTCCAAATGAGAACAATTATAACGAATCTCACCTTTAGAATTTTCCAGTTCAATTCTATCAATTAATTTTCCATTGGGATTATACAATAATAATTCACTATGTGAAATGCTGTTTGGCAGAGTATAATCAAAATTAACAAAATTGGTTGCCGGATTAGGTTTAATGCCAATACTAATAAGATCGTCTGATTTTTCTTCCATGTCTCCTAATGGGGCTGCATTTGTTGAAGATTCTGGTAACTTTATGCAGTTTGAATAAGAACCAATGCTATCTATAGCAAAAGCAAGAATACCTCTTGCCTGAGCCCCAGCTAGTCCATGGCTACTATTGGCTATGACTGCGAGATTAGCTATTTCAACAGATGTAAGTTCAAAAATATTACGTCCTGAGGAAAGCCATGATGACTGCATGCTCTTTAACTCACTATAATGAGGGTATTCAAGTGAATCGTATGTGCTAAAAATAAAATTATATACCAATGAATCAACCTTGTTCATGGCTGTTGTATAATTGCCCTGTTGCAAATACAGATCTACCATCGATTCAACAGTGGCATAGGTGTTAAGTTCTTCCTGCCAGTCTATAAAACTGTCAGGATGTGTAACTGTATCAGCAAGATCACTTCTTATTATATCATAAGCAGCAAGAGACAATAACATATTATAATGCGACATTTGCTCTTCATAGAGTCGTTTGCTTGCTGAATCACTTGCGGATCCATAATTGCTATATGCTGTATTATAACTACTCAATGCGGTTAAATAATCAGCCTCTCTTTGTTGATATGCTGTGGGACTGAGAATGATATCACCACCTGTATAATGGGAAGGGCAGGTGTTTGATAATTGCAAAGGTTCTCTATTAACCTTAAAAACTTTATTTATATCAGGTATTTCCGGAGTAGAAGCATTATCATAAAAATAGTCTATTTCGTAAGCACCACTATTCTGAAAATGGCCGGTGGCAGATGTGGAAAATGTATTTCCGGCAACATAAAGTGGATTACCTTGATATATTTGAATACCAAATGTTCCAGAACCATTATCTTTTTCAACATAAAAATCCCATACATTATCAAGATTTTTATTGCAATAATATGCAAGACCCGTGTATTCATCTACATCCCAATTCTTACCTTCAGCATAGTTTGCAACAATCAAATCATCGAAACTGTTGTTGTAGATAATATCGGATTTATTATTTGTGTTAACAGTGTGGATTCCAACATTAGTAATGGTTGCTGCCGGTTGGTGGATACCAAATTCATTTTTCTCAATGGCAAAGCGTTTACAATTATCAAGATAGATTCCTATACTAGCATCGTAAATACAATCATCAAATTTGCCTAATTCAATTTTATTGCCTACGACTACAGCATCATTAACAGCACTAAAATGAATGCCTATTCCATTATTAGCAAAGTCTGATTCACGTACATAAATCTGATATAAAGCATTTGATGAATTAGCGGATTCGATAGCACGATAAAAACCATTAAAAGTTGTTGGATGATATTCACCTGTTGGACAAGGCTGAATATCCTGACTCTCACATGCTCCTTTTATAACAAAACCAGCATCGTTAGTGTAAATTGCTCTACCTGATGGAGTAGAATTGAGGTTGTTTTCAAAGACACAACCATTTATTTTTATTCCTTTTACATCCCACATAACCACATGAGCATACGAGAAACCAGATAATGCATTCTCATCATTTGTAAAAGTACAATTTGTAAATCTGGCCTGATAATCATATTCGATTGATTCTAAAATATTCTTAAATGGCCAAATCGAAACAGATCTTAAATTATTTCTGAATATTGTGTTATTTGCAATTAGGACACCTCCAGTAGTAGTAGAGCGATTAAAATAATCAAATAAACGTACAGCCACAACTGCATTTTCAATTGTTGCATCATTTAAAATTAGTTTACCTTGAGCCTGGGGGTGGCCTGAAAACTCAAACTGATCATTCTGTCTATTACCCCATACTTCAATTGACGACCACATTTCATCTTCTCTGCCACAAAATGGAATATTTGAAACAATACCACCATCAATTGTAAGAACCGCTCCTGGCTTAACAATTATTTTGGTATTTTTACCCATGAATACTTCTCCTGTAATTGTCAGGTTAACTCCTTCTTCAATAATAATATCATTATTTGATATTACACGATCACTCCAAGTATCATTATTTTCAACAACAATTTCTGGTTTGTAATCAATTGCCATACAAACTGCATCGTATGTTTGTAGTCTTCCATAACCTAATTTTTTATTCCAATCTCCAATCCCATTATCATTGTATGGATATATTCCAGTTTTCTGGGCAGTACGCATTAAAATATTTCTTATACTACCATCTTCAGTTATATCACCATTTGAAAGGGAAGGGTTAACAGAAAGCATCAAGCCAACAGTTGCAGATACCATTGCTGCTGAATACGATGTACCCCAATCGGTTGTTGTTCCGCCTCCATTATTAAGAAGTGTTATCTCTACTGCATCTTTCACGCCGCCCGGTGCGGCTATTTCCATTTCAGGTCCCTGATTAGAGTAAACACTACAATGCTCATCATCTTGATCGGTGGAACCTACAGCAATCACATAATCCATTATGGAAGGGTAACTAGTGTGGAAATCTATACCCTCATTTCCTGCTGCTGCAATTAATGTGACGCCATTATTATGTGCGTACTCAACTTCATCCTCCAGATTTAATTTAGGGCCGAAATAACATCCAAAAGACATATTTATAATGTCGGCTCCCATTTCAGTTGCATAACAAATTGCCAGTTCAACATCAGCTGTACCTACTACAGGTATCAAATATCCACCAACCCATTTTAAGTCACCGACTTTTAAAGGCAATACTGTTACACCAGACTCCCCTCCTTCTGCATCACCTCCTGCTATACCTGCTATACCTCTACTATTATTAGTTTTTGCAGAGATTATTGCCGCTAAAGCATTCCCATGCCATAAGTCCTCATGGTTAGCTCTTACGTCATTATCATCAGAATCTGCGTTTCCTCCACTATCTGTGTTGTTATGATAAAAATCCCAGCCCTTAAAATCATCAGTATAACCATTGTCGTCATCGTCAGTATCATTTCCAGTGTTAGGACGATTCCATAAATACCAATCATCTTCCTCCAAATTATTATGAATAACATCGATGTTATCCTCAACAGGCCCAAACTCTTTAAGATCCCATTCAAGTCCAGAATCAAGTACTGCAACAATTACCTCATTATTACCTTTAGTTATCTCCCAAACACCCTCATTAGTTGCATGATCATAAACTCCAATATTTTTTAAATACCACTGATCCTCAATTTCATCATCATTTGGTTCAAACTCATACAGTTTCATATAAAAATGAATAATCAAGTTATCAGTGTTAACATCATTTGTAATGGAGTTTCCCAAACTAATAAAATTTTGCCCTATGGGAGTATAATACTGTTTGTTTCCACTACATAAATCCTCAACTAAAGTCAAATTATAAGTAGATTCAAATGAACTTATACTTGACAAAGGTGTGCCTTCAAGAAAACTAACAGTTACTCTAGATGTATCAATTAAAACTGTATCGTTAGGCCCTATAAAATAGTAGTTATCATTTAAAAAATGTAATGTGTCGTTATTTATAGTATATAATGTTGCATAAGATTGCAATGCTGAAAACAGTATAATAAATATACTTATAAAAAATAATTTCTTTTTCTTCATGTCTGTATTGTTAAATTTATAGATTAATATAATATTTGCTTGTTCTTTCTTTACTTCAAGTTTGTTTTTTAATTAGAGAAATAAGATTCTTTGCTTATCTTGTATGAATTGTTTTAAAAATTCCCCTTAAGTCAATACTTTAAAAAGTTTAGTTAAGTTCAACTTTTTGCATAACCATCCCAGGTAGGAAATGAAGTTTATTATCTGAGATGGTTTGATAAATGAACCTATTTGTACACAAAAAGAAAATATTATTTTTGATTGGTAGTATAATTGATTGAGATGTGATTTTAGGTTCGTTTGAGCCAAAAATAAAATTAATAACTAAAATGATTAAGTTATTGTTTGTTATAAGATATTGTACTTCTTTAATAAAAGAATAATAGATTAATATATTTATAATATCAACATAATTTATTATTCTGGCATTCATATTAATCATATCAAAAATGTAATTTGTAATTTCTTCTGAAATCAAAAGGGTTAAGGGATCATCATTTTAAGTTTATAGAGTCTATCTGATAGATGTGAACTATCTTACTTTGGTATATTTTGTACGATTTATTTCCGTAATTTTCACTTATTTTGTCAGTCATCTTATTTTGGCTCTAGGTACAAATTGCTAATTCAATTAGGTTTTTATATGTTATGACTCACAATTTAATATTTCCTGAAGTTGTTTCATCGTTGTAAATTAAATGCATACATCAAATTATAATTAGTAATTCATAATAGAAACAAATACTTCTTAAATATACACTTTAAAACAATGATAGTCAAACCCTTAAAAGGGTAGGTATTATCCTACCATTAATAGTAGGCTTTTAACATTGAGCCCATTATAATTACCTGATGTAATGACTGTTAGGGGTATGTGCAATTTATATAATCCAATTTTTACATTTTCTAATTTTTGCAAATTCTTCTGAAAAACGCAATTTTTGTTTTTTAATCGACAAATTGTTCATTTTTTATTTTTTCAAATTGAGAAAGAAAAAATGCAAAGTGAAAACAATTTATAATCATTTTTGATATAGAAAATAGGCGTTATGTAATGATATTAGCAAATACTTCTAACCTGTAATTATTTCATTGCAATCGTCCAGTACATCTATATCAAAACTGTAAAGATATATTTCAGAAACTTGTAAATCAGAATGTCCTAACCCTTCAGAAATAATAGCAATTTGAACACCACTTCTTTTGCCAATTGTTTCCCATGAGTGACGAGAAGCATAATACGTTAGATTAGCATCAAGTGTAAACCTTCATTGTACCAAAAACAAAAGTTGAAGCATTTTGGATCAAGTCTTGTCGAACTCTAAATTTAAATACCCGGACTTCATGGAACCCTTATACAGTTTTATCTCATTTCCAGAAGAATTTTAAAAACACTCAAAAAAATATTTGTAATACCACAAAACTACAACGGTTTGCAAATGTGTCATTTAACAATTTTGTAATTTATATTTCCTACCCTAAATAGTAGGTGGAATTTCATGTAAATAGTGCTTGACTAGTGTTTAAAGATTCCCTTACTTTATAGTAAACATAGAATAGTTTTATATGAATCAATTCTATTTTTTTCCATATAATTATTTAAATAGCAGTTATCGGTATGCATGTCAATTTACTTTGACCAGTTCACACATTTTAATTTTTGCGGCCACAATTTCTAAAAGCATACGATTATTATCTGAATCATACCAATCCAATGACATTTTCATATTAGGTACTAATAGGTTCATTTTAAAACCACCTCGATAAAGGGAAGAATCCTTCACCGAGGCGGGACTGTATTTATCTTACAAATTATTGGAAGGTCACAGCACGATATTAAGTAAATGATCCATTCCCTAAAAAAATGTAATTATTGCTGTTAATAAAAGTGGTTATTACTTTATGTGTTTATAAACGTTTATAAGTAATTGAAATTATTTTAATATCTGATAGTGAATAAAATACAAGACCACAAATAATATAGACATATTAACTTAAAAACAGATAAGAGGTATTAATAGTAGTTATATACAAGTTGGCAGCAATGGAATAAGATAGAATTATAAATAAATATATATATAAATGAAGTTCCCATATATTAGACAGATTCATGTCAATGACTGTTTTGCATTTAAAAACAAGGATGTTCCAATAAATCCACTAAAAGAGTTTAAACATATTATTTTGACTGGTAGAAATGGATCAGGAAAAACAACTATTCTGAACAGGTTAGCCCTCCAATTAAATGATTATAAGAATGAAAGAAATAAGGAGAAGGGAATTAGTCACCTAAAAGGAATTATTGCTTCAAACAAAAACCATCAAAATTTAAATACATGGAAGGAGCAAATTGCAGATTATGAAGGCATTGATTTACTTTTCTTAAATGAAGATGAAATACATAAACTAATGCAAGTTGATAATTACATCTTTTCATTTTTTAAAGCACACCGCAAAGTTCAGCTTCAAGAGGTTTCAACTGTTTCCAAAGAGACTCAATTTATACAAGAGTTACAGAAACAAAATGATTCTGACAGTTTTGCATCAAAATTCAAACAATACCTTGTAAATAAGAAAGTTTATGAGGCATTTGATTATATGAATGCAAAACAAGAAAACATTAATCAGAATCAGGTGTTTTTCTCTAATCTCACAGATATTCTAAAAACAATTTTTGGAGATAAAAAGTTAGAACTTGAATTTGTACAAGAAAGCTTTGAGTTTTATTTGAAACTAAGTTCTGGTTTAAGATTTACCTTTAATCAACTTTCTGAAGGATTTTCTGCTTTTGTTAGCATTTTAATGGATCTACTAATGAGGGTGGACCTTATGAGAAAATCATTAAATGACTATTCCCTTAATCCTAATGGCATTGTGTTAATTGATGAACCTGAAACTCATTTTCATATATCAATGCAATACGAGATTCTACCATTATTGACAGAACTTTTCCCAAATATCCAGTTTATAGTCGCAACACATTCTCCAGCTATTATTTCTAGTATAAAAAATGCTGTTGTTTTTGATTTAACTAATCACGTAGAAGTCTCAGGTTGGCAAGTAGGTAGCAGTTATTCAGAGTTAATGGTAACCCATTTTGGATTGGAAAATGAATTCTCACCAATAGTTGATAAAATATTAGTTGAGATTAATGATGCAGTTCAGATCTCGGATTTAGATAAACTAAATCAAATTCTTACCGGAAATGAGAAGTACATGACTGCATCATTAAAATTTGAAATTGAAAATCTAATCATTAGTTTAAAGAGTAAGAAGAAATAGAAATGATTAATATTGAACGAGAAGAAGAATCTCCTGAATCTTTAGAGACTCCAGAGATACAACAATACATAACCGACCTTCAGGCACACTTACATGATCCAAACAATGTAAATAAACCTGATATTCCTGGCGCTTATAGAACATCTGATTTACTTGAAGCTTTTGACAGATGCTTCCATTCAAAATGTTATTTAACAGAACAATGGTTCCCAAACGCATGGTGTATGGATGTAGAGCATTTTGTAGCTCAAGTAGAAGATCCCACAAAACGATATGAATGGAATAATTTGTTTCCAGCAGAGCATCGTGCAAACAAAATGAAACCAAGGTTGACTCCTGCAGGTGGATATCTAAAACCATGTGATCCAAACGATGATGTTGAAACTGAAATCCTATATTCCACATCTGCAATGGGGCAGAAACCGATATTTGAAGCATCTGATCCGCATAATAGAAAAGCAATTAATACAGCTAATTTGTTAAATAGATTGCATAATGGTCACGATAATAATACGAAGTTTGTAACAGCTGGCCTAAGGTTTGAAATTCAAAAGAAATATGATTTTATTTTAAACCTCATGATTAAGTGGCTAGGAAGTCCTGAAGGTTCAATTCTAAAATATCAATATGAAACTGAATTGAAATATCACTTATCTAGAAAATCTTCATTTACAATGTTAATCAGATCAATGATTGCTGTTCAAAACTATATACCTGATGATTTTTTTGATTAAATAATAACCACAGTTGCCAACAATGAACTGTGGTAAAAACCAAGGAAAATTGTGATTATTTTACCTTATGCTTGGTTTAACACTTACAAATTCTGAATCATAAACTAATCCTGAGCGTGCAATAGCAAATGACTGTTTGATTAGTTTATTTGCTACCGCTATAAGAGCCAACTTCTTACTTTTACCCTTTGCTGTTATCCTTTCATACATTAGTTTACAAGACTTGTTTGATATACATGCATTAAAACTGCACATAAAAAGCAAATTTCTCAGCTTACCATTCCCCTGCTTGCTAATATGGCTTCTAGCACGCACACTTGACCCTGAGCGCTTTTCTACTGGCGATAGACCAGCATAACATATAAATTGTTTGGCACTCTCAAACTTTCTAAAACCATCACTGATAACTATCATATACATTGCTGTACTCTTTCCGATACCAGGGATCGTTTGTAAGTTGTAATACAAATCTGACTCATTTTCTATTATCAATTTTTGTAACTCTCCTTCTAAAACTTCAATCTGTTTACAAAGGTTTTTAATAGTATCCTTTATTGGTTTTATTAAAGCATTTCTATGTTTGCTCTGCTTATGAATCAATGCATGTAAGCGGTTCTTAAACATAGTTCTACTTTTCAACAACAAACTAAGGCTTTCTGATATAACCCTGCTTTCTTTGATATAAACAGCCTCTGGTTTATAGGCATTTAAATCGTTTAATTGAGCATATTTACATATCATATCAGCATCAGCTTTGTCAGTCTTTATTCTTCGTAAATTCATTTGAATAAATCGCTTTATAACTAATGGATTAACTACCGAAACAAAAACATTTTTCTCATATAAATAATCTGCTAGTTGAGTATGATAAACTCCCGTTGCTTCCATTACACAACAACCATTAGGCTTTAGCCATTTCAAGAATTCTGTAAACCCTGATTTGTTATTTGAAAATTGGTGATGTACTTTCAAATTATCCATCACATCAAAAACATCTTTAGAGATGTCAATTCCATAATAATTTGTAATTTTATCCATAATAATATTTTTTGGAAGAACGAAACTACTGACATCTAACATCCTGAAAACAGGCTCTGCAGTCCTAATGAACTGTTCAGATTTTAGTAGAGAAAGAGAGGGGACTTGCATTGTTGACGGGTTTTGTCCTCGTGTATAAATGAGCCTTATTCCTCTCTTTCGTTCTTCTGATTATTTTATAAATATATGATATTGCAAACTTAGGATGTATAAAAATAATAGCCGTTTAAGTAGTAAATTTAATAGTTGTAGCCCATTTCAACTTCATCGTAAATTGAAAGTTAGTTACCCTGCAATCGGCTACTATTCTTATACAAACCATTGGGCATAATTAAAAAAGACCATGAAAATAGAATTTGACTTATATAAAATGTCGGAAGAGCGAGAAAGAAGTTTATGGAAAAATTCCGTAATTGTATTTGACTCCTCTGCTCTTTTGGATTTTTACTTCCTACCTAAACAAACTCGAAAAAGAGTTATTGAAAATTTCTTCGCAAAGACATTAAAGGGGCGTCTTTGGATTCCATTTCATGTGAGTTTTGAATATAATAAAAACAGAGCCAGTATTATAAACAAACCTATTGTTGAGAATTGTAAACCATTAAAAGATATTACATTAAAATCAGTAAGGAAGTCAATAAAATCAATTGAAGATAATATCTCTGATTTAAAAAACAAAACCAAGAAAGATGATAAATATCCTCACTTAGAACAAGAAAATATTGATAAATATAGAGCGATTGTAGAAACATTTAAAAAAGAATCCGAAATTCTTGAAATGTCTATAATTGAACAGATTGAGGAAGCCGAAAATGAAATAAAAGAATTAGCAAGTAATGATGACATTTTTGAAGCAATTGAAAAGTACTTTTCCGTTGGCAGAGATTTTACATTTGAGGAAATAGTTGATATTACGAAAGAAGGCAAGCACAGGTATGAATTTTCGATACCACCTGGCTACATGGACTTAAAAGAGAAAAAAGGAACTCAAATATTTGGTGATTTAATAATTTGGAAACAAATATTAGAGTATGCAAGTGAAATCAAAAAGCCTATACTATTTATATGCAATGATATTAAAGAAGACTGGTGTTATAATGAAGATGGAAAGGTTAAGAGGATAAAAAGTCCGAGGGAAGAACTAATTAAAGAAATATTTGACAAATCTAAAGTTGAATTTTGGATGTATAATTTACCTCAATTCTTATATAAGTCAAATGAATTCATTGCGGAAACACCTGAAGAGAAAATAGATTCCAGTAAAATATTGAACTTTTCGCAATTCTTAAATGAAAGAAGTCTCAAAAAAGCAAAGATTAGAAATCGAGTAATACATGATGAACTTACAAAATGTGATGAATGTTATGGAAAAGACGGTTATGGAAATTATTTATCATCATGGCATGAAGAGCATATAGTTAATGAATATTTTGACACACATCCAAATTCAAAATACGAATCTGCATATACAGGTAATTGTGATTGGTGTAACACATTACACATTGAATGCCCAAAATGTCATTCAGTCACAGCAATACTGGACGTACAATTCGATGAAGAAAATGAATGTGTCGGGGGATGTGGTATTATTTTTTATGTTGAATCTGATAGTTACCCTGATTTTATAGGAGAATATAATATAAGAATTATAGACCATAGAATTGAGCAATGTGAAAAATGCGGTAAAGACTTCATTGACTCGAACAGTATTGGGCTATGTGATGAATGTGAAAATAAATACATTGAAGAATAAATAACTATGCCCAACAAAGATGTATATTGTTTATGACGGGTGAAGTACTAAATATTAGCATCTTAACAATAAATAAACATCGGTGGAAATTGAAAGTTTTGTGTTTCAAAAACCGTTACAAAACCATTTACTTAAAGTTAGCAACAAGCAATAATAGATATGAAAACAAAATTCTTAGTTCGGTTTTTAAATAACTCTGCCCATCTTGATGCCGACTTAGATTTGGTAGACATCATTTCACTTGCTAGTCTCGATGGAAGATTGAAACAAAATAATGATCAATATATTTTTGATTTTGTTGATCCAATTAGACATTCAAAACTTTCATCTCGTGCGAATTCAGACCAAAGCAGAAAACTTGCAGTTGGTCATCTAAAATCTACAGTTAGAGCAGCTTTTATAAAAAGACTTTATGAAATTACAACCATTTATTTTCACGAGGTGCTGAAAAGTGCAACCATAAAAGGATTAGAAATTGATAAAATCATCGGAGAGCATTCCTCAAATTTCTCAAGTAGAGAACTAATTAGTCAATCCTTATGAACCCTTTAAATTATTGGTAATCAACAGTAAAAAGTGCATAACTCATATATTTTATGTAGGTTAGAATGCAAGGTTTTATGTAATTTAGATAAAATTATTGCAGAATAATGAAAGGAAAATTACCAAACCAAGGCCAAAAAAATATGTTCCGGCCAGTACTAAAAGAGATTATTAACCCTAATCATGAACTTGTGGTTTTATCTCAGCAAATTGACTGGAGTGAATTTGAGGATAGTTTCAGTCCTTTGTATTCCCACACTGGTCAGCCAGGGATGCCTATCCGTACCATGGTTGGCCTACTATTGTTAAAAAGGATTTACAACCTGGGAGATGAGACTGTTATGGAACAATGGCTTCAAAACCCTTACTACCAGTATTTTTGTGGAGAATCTGAATTTCAGTGGGAATATCCATGTGATCCATCAGACATGGTACACTTTCGTAAACGAATAGGTGAAGAGGGTGCTGAAAAGATATTTCAATTATCAGTTCTTTCGCGGAAAAAAGAGATAAGAACTAAAGATGTGCTAATAGATACAACAGCACAAGAAAAGAATATTACTTATCCCACAGATGCAAAATTATTGATAAAGGTTATCCAGCAGTGTAACAAGATTGCCAGATTGGAAAGCATAAGTCAGCGACAGACTTACAAGCGCACCATGAAAAAACTGTTACTCAAACAACGTTTTGCTCATCATCCTAAGCGTAAAAAAGAAGCAAATGCTGCATTACGCAAATTAAGAACTCTGGCGGGTAGGCTTGTACGGGAATTGGAGAGGACTTTAAACGAAGAAGCATTAAAACACTACGCAGAGCAACTCATTAATTTAAATAAAGTAGTATCTCAAAAGAAATTGGACAAGAATAAAATCTATAGTTTACATGAACCCTCTACCTCTTGTATTGCCAAGGGCAAAGCACACAGAAAATTTGAGTTCGGATCAAAAGTATCATTTGCTGTTGTACCAGGAGTAAATATAATTGTTGGAGTAAAGAACTTTAATGGCAATCCAAATGATACTACTACCTTACAACCTGCCCTTGATAATGTTGAAAAGATCAGTGGCATTAAATTTAAAAATGCTATTGTCGACAGAGGTTACAAAGGAAAGAAAGAAGTAAATGGCACGACCATAGTAACACCACGACCACCAAATGCCAAACAGCCTTATTCTAAGTCAACTATGCGAAAAAAATGTAGAACAAGAGCGGCGGTTGAACCAGTAATTGGACATGTAAAACATGATTGCAGAATGGCAAGAAATTACCTCAAAGGCACTATTGGTAACAGTATAAATGCAAATCTTGCAGCAGCAGGCTTCAATTTTAGAGGATTACTCAGAAAAATCAAAGAACAAATTCTTTGGCCAATTTTTATTCTTATTGAATTTCGTAATTCTAAAAAATCTCAATTGGAATTTTGTTGTTCATAAGGATTGACTAATTAATCTTGGTAGTTACGAAAAAATTATTGAGAAAATATCTTCAAATATATTCCGACAATTAGAGAATGAAAGAAGTACAAAAAAGTTAATAGAGAAAATAGATAAAAAATTAGACCTCTCGATCGAAAATGAGACAATAACGGATGCATTACCCTACATAGAGATAAGGCATTTAATGGTACATAACGGAGGAAAGGTAGACGAGGATTTTTGTAACTCCTTCCCACAAATACATGCTGAAACAGGAAAAGTCATAAAACTTACAAATACAATTATTAATAATTCGAGAACGTCTTTTGTAAGCTTAATTAAAGAATTTGACAGAAAAATTGTTGCAAAGGAATTAGTTCTAGAAACAGATCTTCAACCATAAAATACCAATTACTAACAAAGAAATATAATGCATTTGGCAGATAGAGTTAAACATGAAAATTAGTAGTCGAAATAAAATTTGTTACGTCAGAAAATAATTTAGTGTAAAGTATAAACTTTAACTTGTGTAAACTATGTACCTTAACGAACACTGTAAAAGAAACCATCACATAAAAATAAAGTTATGAGCAAAAAAAAAGTATTTATAAGTTTTGATTACGATAAAGACTTAAGTCTTAAAAACCTTTTGGTTGGCCAAGCCAAATTACCTGACTCTCCATTTGAAATCTCTGATTGGTCAATGAAGGAAGTAGCAGCAGAACGAGATTGGGAAGAAAAAGCTCTCGCTAGAATAAAACGATCTGATATTGTTGTTGTAATTACAAGTTATTCTACTTATAAGGCAAGTGGTGTGAAAAAAGAAGTAGTTATGGCAAGAAATAACTACACCAAGATAATTCAACTTAAACCACAAGGGACAAACCCTACAAGAGTTGAAAACGCTGGCACGTTATACTATTGGACATGGGATAATTTAAAAACATTACTATCATAGATTCCAAAAATGAAACGACATTTAATTCAATTTGTAGAAAAGTATATAAAATCAATTAACTCTGAGAATGCCGCAATTTTTGCAGGTGCAGGATTATCTGTTTCAACTGGTTTAGTTAATTGGAAAGAACTACTTCGAGAAATGGCGGAAGAATTAAATCTTGATGTTGACAAAGAGCATGATTTAATTTCACTCGCACAGTATTATGAAAATGAAAAAGGTGGTCGAGGCAGTATCAATAATCAATTAATTGAACAATTCACAAAGGATGTTGAAGAGAGTGAAAATCATAAGATTTTAGCTTTACTACCCATAAAGACTTATTGGACAACAAACTATGACGACTTAATTGAGAAAACATTAGAGAAATCGGGGAAAATTACTGATGTTAAGCGAGTACCTGAAAATTTAGCAATAAGTAAACTACGTAGAGATGTAGTAATTTATAAAATGCACGGTGATATTACCTTGAGCCATGAAGCAGTATTAACTAAAGATGACTACGAAAACTACAATGAAAAAAGACAAGTATTTACTACAGCCCTTCAAGGGGACTTGGTTTCAAAAACATTTTTATTCATCGGATTCAGTTTTGAGGACCCTAATCTTGAATACATCCTTAGTAGAATTAGGATACTTTTAGGTAATCATACTCCAGACCACTATTGTTTCTTTAAGTCTCTATCTGAGAAGGACTACGATAATCATGAGGACTTTTTATACGATAGAATAAAACAAGAGTATCGAATTAAAGATCTAAAAAGATATGGGATTCAAGCTTTAATGATTGATGATTACAATGAAATATCAGAAGTTCTGCAACTTTTTCACACAAAATTAAGGAGAAGGAATATCTTCATCTCTGGTGCCGCTCATGAATATGGCTATTTGGGCAAGTTTCCTGCGGAAAACCTTATTTTCAAATTATCTCAAAAACTATCCCAAAAAAATTATAGGATTATTTCCGGCTTTGGGCTAGGAATTGGTAGTTCGGTCATTAATGGAGCATTAGCTCATGTATACTCAAATATAAAAGGACACTTGGATGACTATCTTGTATTACGTCCATTTCCACAAAACATATCAGATCCAAAAGAACGCAAAGAATTATGGAAAAAATACCGTTATTCAATGCTTATTGAGGCAGGTATTGCAGTGTTTTTCTTTGGAAACAAACTTGTAGATAACAAAATAATTAGTTCCGATGGTTTGATTGAGGAATTTGAAATTGCATTAGAATTAGGATTGAAAGTAATTCCAGTTGGCTGCACAGGTTATGCTTCAAAAGAATTGTGGAATAAAGTTGTCAGTAACTACGATATGTATTTTTCAGAAAACACCGATCTAAAAGACGCAATCATGATTTTAGGACAAGAAAAGATTGATGAATCTATTATTATTATTAATTTAATCAAGGCAATTAACATTTTACAAAATCAAATTTAAATGGCAAAAAGAGTATTTTTTAGTTTTCACTATCAGGATGTAATAGACTTTCGAGCGAATGTTGTTCGAAATCATTGGTTAACAAAAAAAGATAGAGAAGCTGCTGGTTTTTTTGATTCATCAATTTGGGAGACAGCAAAGAAAACAAGCGAATTAGCAGTAAAACGCCTAATAATTAAAGAAGTAAAGAATACATCAAACACTTCTGTTTTAATTGGTAGCGATACATATCAGAGGAGATGGGTCAGATATGAGATATTTAGGAGCATATCTGCTGGAAATAACCTATTTGGAGTTCATATAAATAAAATAAAGGGTAAAAACGAATTAACAAAGAATTTAGGACCTAATCCGTTTGAATATCTTGGACTTGAATACAGTGTAGATGGTAAAAAAGTTTTTCCAATTGAATTTAAAGTAAAAAACTGGGGGTATTCTCGTGATTTTGATTCGTACACTTTAGAAAAGGTTGCTCCCAAATCATATTGGGGTAAATCGTTTGAACTTTCCAAATGGTATAAAACATACTGTTGGAATAAAGATGATGGTTATAATAATTTTAAAAAATGGATTAAATAAACAACGAAACGCCAAAGGAGAAAAAAGATATTTCCACTAGATTGACTCAAGGTACGAATCAACCTACATTACTCAATCCGGTTCTGATTCTTGGAAGAATACTGAAGGTTATATAAAAATAAATTGCAAATATCAAAAAACCTAACTAACATAATATTACACTAATAGCATTTCGTACTACTTATTTTACTACCCTTTCTTGTAGGTGTTTTTGTACTTGACATGTATTAATTAAAGGATTTAATTTGTGCACCTATTCAATAATTATATTATTTCTTTTCAATTAAAATTCATGATGTACATTATCGGATAGATTGCAAACAACCAAACAAAAACCAAGTAATATGAACAACCAAAAAAGCGAAAAGCCAAAGGCTAAAAAATGTCAAAAGCACATTATTAACATCAATCAAATCATGAAATTACTGAGTGAGGATATTGAGAATAACCTAACTCTGGAGAGAATAAAAAGTATTAATAAAACAATAAATCTCTCTTCAAAACTGATCATGAAGTATTATACTTCCTGAGGAAAAAAACAATTGGCAAATGCCAATTGTTTTTGCCCCATAATTAAGCATTACAATACCCATTTTCTTAAAAGAATCAACCCACTTTACCCAAAAAATTCCAGTTTCCAGAAGAATTTACCCAAAAAACAAAGCAGATTCGCTCAATTATCCCCCAAAATAAACCAAAAACTTCATTTTTAACACCCAAAACCTATCACCATTAATCATTAGTCATTTTTAGTCTTGATTAGTTGTTACTAGTTCTCGTTAGTAGAATGCATCCTTAAAACCACCTCGGTTAAAACGTATTATTGTGACCTAAATACAACGATTTAAAGGCACAATAAAATGATTAAGAACGCAAATGATTAAAAAGGTACTGGCAATAATGACCCCTGTTTTAATAGTTACAGCCTTTTGGGACAGGGTAAAGCAGTTTACAGGATTGGCACGTTTTGGAACGGACGCAGATTTTTCCCTTAAGCGTCATTATGGGTATGCAATAGAAGGTGGCATAAGTGGTGAACTTACATTTCTATTGGATATTGATGTAATAAACAAATCAAATTCTCAGGTGCTGGCAAATAATCTACTGGTAACAGCATACAATGAAAAAGGAGAGTATGTAGGTCAATCTGTACCATTTAATAGCCCACTACTTATCCAGGCATTCGGTGTTACACCAATAAATGGTATCAAGGTTCGAACCCAATTAAAAAAAGTTCTTTTTGATTATGCTGTACCAATGCTTTTACAGATCATTCAGAATAACTCTGCTCAAAACGCCAGCATAGGGCGTACAATTACTCTTGATATGATTATTGAGTTAAATGGAGTAAAGATTAATAAACAACAAACCCTTTCTATTTAATGGAACTTGGACTAACAACTGGAAAACGAAAGATTAAGGATGGGAGCCGTTTTAATAGCATGTTTCCAACAGAAATGGAAGCCTATGGAAGTTCGTCAACTTTAAAGGCAAATGGAGATGTAAACGATACTGTTAAGTTCATTGCACAGATAATAGAGAAGGACCATAATGACACTAAAAAAATAGCACAGTATTTAAAAGGAAACTCTCGCACAGAAACTCTAAAGAACATCCATGATTTCATGGTAAACTATCTTCAATATGATACTGAAACAGGCGAAAAACTCCGTTCCCCTCGAAGAACATGGTGGGTAGGTCAAAAACAGAATGATAAACAAACGGGTGACAGTGGTGTTGACTGTGATGATTTGGTGATCTTTTCAGGATCCATATTAAAAAACCTAAATATCCCATTTTTCATAAGGATTGTAAAAGTCAATCACAACGAGTTTCAGCATGTTTATTTAGTTGTACCACCAAAGGGGGAACAACTATCGGGAACATACATTACACTGGATGGTGTCTTAAGCGACTTTAATTATGAATACCCATTTAAACAACAAAATACATTTAACCAAAAAGGTATGAAAATAGAATATTTGGGAGCAGTCTCCCCATCACATTTTGAAACAATAAATACTACCGACCCAATGCTTACAGTACTAGTAAGGTTGTATAATAATATCTCAACAAGGCAATTAATCCCTGGGAATATAAAAGCCAGTGATTTGCTGCAAATGCTACACTATGCAATAAGCAATTGGAATACCAAATACAGGCTGGAGTCATTAAAATTGCTATCGGAAACAGAAAAACAATCTGGCAGAAATTATACTTTTTTTACAAAACTGTATGATCACCTTAAAAGCCAACCTCAAATTAATGGCTTAAAAGGTACTAACTGGGACGAAATACCTGTGGAGGATTATCAGGGTGATTATGTTGGGGATGATGAAGAAAATAACGGTCAATGGGCAGCAGCAATAACAGCAGCCTTCACCGCTCTTGCTAATTTTGATTGGGGACTTGTGGGCGGGCAAACTCAAAACAACTACCCACCTGTTCAGTACCAAGAACCTAAACCTGTTGGAACTCAAATAGCAGGAATGTCAATTACCACAATTGGAGGACTTTTTCTACTAGGAGGCATGGGATATCTGCTTTATGAAAACCTAAGTAAGAAAAAGAGTTCAACTAGAACAAACAAGAAATAATGCTAAAACCCTACCAAAATAACGTTGAGCAACCTACTTGCTATTATCACCAAGGTGAACTGGGTGAATTGGGCTGGATAGCGGCAGCAATAACCGCTGTTGCAGCACTTGTTCCATTTTTGGTTAAAGCACTTAAACGTGATGATTGGAGTAAGATGAACAGAGAAGAAAAAGAGCAGTTTATAAGCGAAGGGCTTATTGTGGCCACTCAGGCTGTTAAGACTAATCAGGCTCAAAACATAGAGCAGGTAATGCAGCAACTTATCTCCCAGGTAGAGAAAAATGAAAGTTGGAATACATTCAAGCATAGAAACCCATGGGCGGTTGCAATGATTGAGCAAACCCAAATGGAAATGGATGCGATAAAAGTACAACAGGCAGGCATGTTATCTAATAACATTTTAGGCTGGACCTTGCTACTTTCCGCCATAGGGTTCGTGTGGTTTAAAAGAGATTGGATAAGTAAAAAAACAGGAATTAAGCAATTAGCAGCATGAAGGATATTATAAATGATATGGGCTTAAGTGGTAACTTTTGGAACACAGTCAGAGATTTTTTAACTGGTGGGGTTTCAAGGATAATACAAGTTACTACCGACACATGGAGTAAAGCAAGTGATCAAGAAAAAAGACTATTAATTAGGCAAAGCCTTTTACAGGGTGCTGAGAGCGTAATTTATGGTGATATAAATTCTGTGGAAGAGACTTTAAGGGCAGTTCACGCTCAAGTTGAAGGAGATGAAAACTGGAGTATCTGGAACAAAAGAAACCCCTGGATTATGCCAATGCTTAAAAAGGCCGAAGCAGAAGCCACCCTCGCAAAGCGTCTTATTGCTGATGGTAAAATGCAGGGATATGAAGCGATCGAACCACGAATTTTAAGGGCAGAGTTTGAGTATGTAGATCCATATTTGATTCAATCATTAATTCAGCCCATTGAAAGAGCAAATGACTCTTCTCAGTCATCCAGTAACGGTGAATTGGTAACTGCATCATTTGCAAGTGGCATTACAGATTGGGTAAAATCAAACCCACCCTTGGCAATAGGAATTACAATTGCAGTTGTGGGAGGAGTTTTCCTATTGGCAAACACCAAAAAAAGCAAAAAAATAAACACCCCCGAGGCACCTCAAAAGATAGGTGTGCTAGGGTTGAAATAGAACATAATATTAATTAAAAATTTTAAAACATGCCGAATGCTTCAAAAAAACGTTCTCCCTCACGAAGAAGGACAATTACCTTAAAAAAGGTTACAGACAAAGTTCCCGAGACCCTGCTTACTGTGGGTGGTCTTTATGGTGGACAACTGCTTTACAGCGCAGTTCAAAAAGTAGTTAACCGGTTTGTTCCACCCTCGGGTGCAACAGCAGGACTTAACGGCATCAGCAATATTGCAACACCTGTAATACTTACAGTAGTAGGGATTGTTGCCCCGGAATTTATAAAACTTGGCGCTGGTGGCAAATACTCAAAAAGCCTTGGTAATGGTATTGCTGCTTATGGAGCAGTTAAATCTGTAAAAGAGGTTTTAGGCAAAGATGTCTTGGCAGGAAGATTAAAGGGTATGGGGCATGCGCCCAGGTTCCCGCAAATTGCTCCAATGGCCAATATGCCTAAATCATTTCCAAACCTTCAAAATACTCCACCTAACCAAATGGTTATTAGCAACTAGGTACGGCAATACCTATGCTAATAAATACAATTACAAACATTTAAGCACAGATTAATTAACAGTAAATTTTAACAAAAAAAGATAAGAAAAAATGGAAAATTTAAGAGTTTCACAGGGTGCAATAGCATCAGTTGTTGGCACCAAAATGGCAACACGTAAAACAGAGTTTGACGCACGTTTAAATCAACTTGAACTACTCAACCCAAAAATTGTACAAAACATTAGAAACGGAGTAGAAAATGCATCAATTGCAACAATTTCTGTTGCAAAATCAGCTAGTGGAAGATCATCATTTGATGAACTTTTTAAAACAGATGATGCCATTTCAGTTGGTATCTCATCTATTCCAGAGGCGATGCCTCCAAAGGGAGAGGGATTCCTTTGTACACATATTCAACTTCAGTTTGCAATTGCAGCAGGTGAAGACAGTGCAGATGTTGCAGCGGCTGAATATGGCCTCATTCATAATTTAATGCGCAATGGTAACATTTTGATTACTCAAAACGGAAGTGTCGTATTTGCCGAGCAACTAATGGAACAGTTTCATGTTGCAGACAATTTTGTAGCCATAGCAGATACTAATCCAGTTGCAGGTACTCCTGCCGATTACACTATGCAGGGAGTAGGAAATGTAGGGCTTATTGCTTTAGAAACCCCAAAATGGATCAAGGAACAGGAAAGAATTGAGGCACGCCTTGACTTTACTGGTCCCTTACCCGTAAATTCATCCATCAGGCTTACCCTTTATGGAGTAAAAAACGTTAAAGCTTAGTTTTTAATTATTGCTATTTATTAATCCAGCCCCAGTCCTTTTTAAGGAAATGGGGTTGGTTTTTACTAAAAAATATTAAAGGATAATTAAAAATTATTAAGATGAAAGATAAAGCAGTTAACCTACACGGATTAGCGAATGTGGAATATGAGAAAATTGAGATTTTAGTCACAAGTGATTCACAGGAGATTGAGTTTTCACATATTACAGAAATAGACCATAGTTGCATAATCGGAATTGCACAGGTATTTTCCAATACCCTGGCCCTGGCAAATTCAACTCTGCGTCTGAGTATTGATTCCCAGGAAGTGTTCCCAAAAGGATTTGAGAGCAAATTGATACATGCCTCTAGTGATGTTGCTCCCGATGAGAGGTTTGTAAGAACCATCAACAGAGATGTTAAACAGGACAAAGTTACTGGCAGGTTTATGGATGGAGGAGCCTTAGCAGGCTCATTTGAGCCATATACGGCAAACATTTATCTAATGGTATTATCCAACAGACATTAAACCTTAAAAAGCCACACCAAAGCAATGCAAGTGCTTTTTTTACAATTGATATTCCATGAGTAGTATTAAGTCAGATTATTTTTTCCTTAAACAAGTAGAGATAGGCAAGCAGGGAGAGATTGTGCAGTTTGAGACTAAACTGCCTGCAAGAGCAAAGCGCCTTGTTGCCTACCAGGTATCAGCCTCCAAATATCACGACACTAAAGCACTGGCTATGGTAGGAATTTCATTTAATGGTGCAAGAGAAAACACCATCAATAACGAACTCATAGTAGGTAATCCGAGCAATTTAAAGCATAGGACAGAACTTATGGGGCAAAACATGATATTACTTCAGAACTCATACGCAAAAGGTTTTGTTGAGGACTTATCAGTTGTAGAAGTACCATATACAGTCAATATTTATTTCAAGTTATCACAAAATTAAAAACCATGTCAGCAAGAAGAAGAAACCACCAATACCCTAAAATTGAAATCACTTATAAAAATGATGGCAGCAAAGAGACTGTCGAGTTTTTAGGTG
>Ga0164315_10000151_pt1 | contig 41794 bp, 38 predicted proteins | sample GuaBasSedimGuay6_FD_113737 | JGI IMG/M metagenome (GOLD analysis project Ga0164315, IMG submission 113737) | Subseafloor sediment microbial communities from Guaymas Basin, Gulf of California, Mexico - Guay6, Core 4569-2, 0-3 cm | ecosystem: Environmental > Aquatic > Marine > Hydrothermal vents... | reverse complement strand
TTATAAATGCTCCCTTCATGGTAGATGCTCTCAACGTTCATATTGACGCCAGCACTAGCTTTACAGCTATGGGCGAATGTCGTGGTCATACAAAGATACAGTGCCACATCAGAACCACCAGGGTAACCATTAAAACCATGATAGCCCCACCGTGAAGAGCCTTCTGTATCCCATACAACTCGGCCCTCTTCATCAACACTGAATACACCACGCACGTGAATCAGCTCATTTTTATCCGCATGCTCCCAAATTTTTTGCTGCCCTTTTAGCATGGAGATTCTGAAACAGCTTCCATCATATCGCCCAGGGACCAACGTAGAACGCATGTTATTTAGGATCATCCGTCGACTCTCTTCAATAATCTCCTTGCATGCCTGTTGGTAGTATTCGACCCCGAATTCCTCAATAATTTCATGTATAGAACCATGAATCATTGAACAGCCCGCAAGCCTCATTCTGTCATCTAGAACATTCATCGCTCCCGCACGGGTACGCCTCATCCACAGGTTGTCCCACCATTTTGCCGCCCGTAAGTTTTCGCCTGTTTTCATTGGCGGAAAGACAAACCCATCCATAAATGTATCAACCGTAAAAACTGGCCAGCTGCCCGCCTGAGGGGCGCCTGCGTCCATGATATGATTAACCGAACATGACCACGCAATAACTTCTCCACCCACAGAAATAGGAACCAGCGTGTATGTATCTCCCGGATGTGGCGCACCGGATGTCAGCGGATCATCAGCACTAAATACATCACCGTCGTTAATGCCCGGATTAGTTTCAAACTGGTTATCAATCATGTGTTTGATCGAGACAGGAAAAGAGGCACAATGAGAAATAAAGCCCAACGACATGGCGATCGTGTCCCCTTCAGCAGTTGTTAGTGCCCAGAGTGATTCACCCATTTCTCGTCCACCCGGACTTGCCGCAACAAACCGAGCTTTTTCACGCGCAGCAAAAACGGCGGACTGAATTCGTGAAAAAAAGCGTTCATATTTAATTGGATCCTGCTCTTTTAACTTAAGCTCTTTTACTCCCCAGTAGTGCCCTGTTTTTTTATACAACTCGTCACGTTGCTGCAGCTTGTATTCCAACGTCTTTTCAACTGGAAGTCCCAGCCCTTCTTTCATTACAGATGTCATTTTTCCTCCTCAGGAAGTCAGTATTACTTTCTCTCGATCTTACCGTTTTACCATTTCTTTAACAAAAAGGGCATCAAGTGAGGGTATCCATTGCGTGCTTATCAAAGGGTTTGATGCTCGCAAAATCGCCTGCCTTAACTTTGTTAACCCACTGGTGATCGCCCATTATCGCCCGGCCAAGCGCCACCAAATCAAATTCACCTTTGTTTAATCGGCTACACAGTTCATTGATATCAGTCGTGCCTGCATCAGGATTTTCTGTCCCTATAAAGTGGTCAAGCTTAAATTCCTTATCCAGCCCAACGCTTCCTAGCGTAATGGAAGGTTTACCGGTCAGTTTTTTCGCCCAACCAGCCAAATTTAAATCAGATCCTTCAAATTCTGGCTCCCAAAAACGCCTTGTACTGGCGTGAAAAATGTCCACACCTTGCTTCACTCAAAGGAATAAGGATTTTCCCTAACTCCTCAGGAGAGTTGGCAATTTTTGCTGTGTAATCCAGTAGTTTCCATTGCGAAAAACGAAAAATAACAGGAAATTCTGGGCCAACTACCGCCCGTACTGCAGCAACAACCTCTTTCCCAAAGCGAATACGGTTTTCTATTACCCCCCCATATTCATCTGTTCGTTTATTGGTTTCTTCCCAGAAAAACTGATCGATTAAATATTGATGTGCACCGTGGATTTCTACCGCATCAAAACCGAGTGATTTTGCATCTTTCGCTGCTTGCGCATAAGCAAGCACGATCTCTGCAATTTCATCCAGGCCAAGACCACGCGCCACCAGCTCTACATCCTTATATATATCGCTTGGCCCAACAGCAATCTCTTCTGGATCAGGCTCCATTCCTTTCTCTCTCATCATCCCTGTATGCCAGATCTGAGGTGCAATCTTCCCCCCAGCTTCATGTACTTTCTTGCCAACCCCCACACAGCCTCACCCATTTCTCGACCACCCAGACTAGCTGCAACAAATCGAGAAATCTCTCTGGCCGCCATACAGGCTGATTGCAGGCGTGAATAAAAACGCTCAAACTTCACTGGGTCAGATACTGTCTTTAAGCGTGAATTCTTTAATTCCCCAGTAGTGTCCCGTTTTTTCGGTTAACTCATCTCGCTGACTGATTTTATAGGCTACCGTTTTTTCAACCTCAACAGGCTTATTTCCCTGCACCTCTTTTGTTGCTGCTACCATTTGATCGCCCTCCTACAGGTTTATGTTTGGTACAAACAGGTATGCACCTAAGTAACCGATTGCATTCTTTATGCCAGAACACAGTTGCAGGAAGAGCGCTTATTTATCAGTGGTCATTTAGAAAATAACTTTACCCACATCACCTCATAATGTCCTGATATTGGATAATCACATCACAAAATGTCCGAAAATGAGACAGCCGAGATAAAGATTTAAGTATCTCGGTTAAGCACCAACAGCTTAATTGAAATTAGGAAGAATGAAATGATGAAAAAGTGCTCGATGGTATTCAAGTGCAAACACAAATAGCAATGAGAAGAATAAAGAAATCAATCCTTTTCTAATGCATCCATTTTCTTATAGAACGTACTTCTCGCAATACCAAGGTGCCGTGCAGCCTTCGAAATATTCCCATCAAAAAGACTCAATGCTTCCACAAGCGCCTGCCGCTCAACTTCTTTAAGCGTACAACCACACGCACTTTCCTCTTGACCGGAGCTACGAGAAACGGATGCCAGCATTCTATTGGGAAGATGCTCTACCGTTAACGTCTCACCTGGATTCATCAGAAAACAATTTTCGGCAAAATTGCGGAGTTCTCTTATGTTGCCCGGCCAACTGTGCGCTTTCAACGCTTTTATAAAAGAGGGGGTTAATTGAGGTGCTATCCCACAACTCTCACTTGAAACTCGACCTAGGAAATGATCGAACAAAACCATAATATCTTCTTTGTGCTCCCGTAACGGGGGCAGCTCAATCATATTTGCATTGATTCTGTAGTACAAATCTTCCCTCAGGCGCTTAGCTTCAACCTCTTCTTCAAGGTTTTTATTGGTTGCGACGATAATTCGTACATTAATCTTACGAGGCTTTGATTCCCCAATCCGAACGACTTCATGCTCTTCAAGAACTCTAAGCAGATAAACCTGTAATTCAAGAGGGAGTTCGCAAAACTCATCAAGCAGCAGAGTCCCCCCGTTAGCCGCCTCAAACTTCCCAATCATTCCACCTCGCTTGGCACCGGTAAAACTACCTTCCGCATAACCAAACAACTCACTCGCAAGCAGCTCTTTTTGCATCGCGCCACAGTTCACCGCAATAAATGCACCCTCTCTATTTCCCAGAGCGTGCATTTCTCTGGCCATAACCTCTTTGCCCGTACCTGTTTCACCGGTAAGCGTGCAAATCGCATCTACACAGGCAAAGCGTTTCGCAAGATTTTTTAATCCCTCCGTTACAGCGCTTTCCCCAATAATCAAGCTGCTTTGTCTAGCCTCTATTACAGCTATTTTCGTAACTTTTTTTTCAACTTTTACCGGAATAAATAACAAATGGCCAGCTATTCTGCCTCCAATGACCACGGGCTCCAAGCAATCTGCCTGAATATCTCGCGGGGGATTCTTTAGTGGTTGCCTACTCACAGCCATCTCATCCCACCTCATGCCAATCTGATTATGCCCTAGAAGAGTCACGTCACACTGCTTAGTTAATAACCAATCACTCATCCAGACCAGGAAACCGTCTTCATCAAAAAGTTGTACGTTAGCTTGGGAGAGCCTGCGAGCTTGCCCCATACAGTGCTCAAGCAAGCGATATTTTGATAAATTGCGCTCTTCATTCAATCGAAATGCAATGCATGAGGCCATTGAGTTGACCCAGCCAAGGTTCATCGAGCCGAATGAATGCGCAGGACCGGTCGTATCCAGTACGCCCAGCATACGTCCATCTCTCAAGTCTTTGATCGGTACAGCCGCACAACCCCAGACTTTCACCATTTCACAATAATGCTCATGGGCAACAATCTGTGCTGGCTGCTGCAGGGAAATAGCCATTCCCACTGCATTTGTACCACAACTGCTTTCCGTCCAGCTGCTACCGATAATGAGTTGCTGTGAATCAGCTATTTTTAACGACCGCAGATTCCCCTCACGCTCAATAATCTTCCCCTCAGCAGAAGTTAGCAGCATAAGCAGCTGATTATCATCAAGAATCCTTCGTGCATCCTTGATAACGGGTAGTGCGGCTTTTCGTAGCGCCAAGTACGAATCCTGTTCCGTATTAGTCAAGCCATTTCCCTCAATTTCGGGAGCTCGACTCAAATTACTACTGACGTTAAATTGCCTGGATCGCTGCCATGACTCGAGCACAAGCGGGGAAAGCATTTCTTCGTTTACTTCAAAACCACAATGAAATTGCTCTCGGGCTCTCTCAATCCGGCCCTGATAATCTTTATTCCGATAAACAGTCCCCAACATACAATACCTCCACTGCCCGTTTTAGCCTTAATTATGGCTTTTTATATTTATACTGAGATACCAATATTACCATTCAAGGCCAAGCTACTGGATTACAACTCACCTTTTTCAACCTTCAAAAGAATAGCAACCACCTTACCCTCTACACAAACCACATTGTCGCTTTGCAGTGTGCTTTTAACGGTATATTTTCGGCCTTCCACTTTTTCAATCGTTGCTGTTAATTTGACTGGCTTCATGGGAACCGGTTTTAAATATTTTACGGTCATTGTCCCCGTGACCATGCGGATATTTTGATCGTATTTATCCTCATTCCCCTCCATTCTATTAGCATAAGCAATCGCGGCATTGACGGAATGGCAATCGATTAAACTAGCAGAGGTGCCACCATATAGATAATCAGGGGGACCTGTCATGTAATCCTTAGGACTCCAGATACAAACAACCTCATCACCGTTCCAGTAGCTATTAATTTGCAACCCATGGGGATTATCGAGTCCACACCCAAAACAACAGTTTGGTCGCATTTTTTCCTGAATACATTCTTGCTCCATTTTATTTCCCCAAAAATCTAAAATTTACCGGGCGATTTCACCTGTCTTCACATCGATTCAACGTCTTGGCCCAGCGCTCAAGCCACCAGCCATATTGAGTCGGCCAATTCTCAAACTTATCATCAACACTAAAATACTGAGCCGCATGCCGTGGCCAGTAAGGATTATTCAACGCGGTTCTGCCGATCGCAATCAAGTCGGCCTGCCCACTCTGCAAAATAGTCTCCGCCTGGTCAGGCTCAGTGATCAACCCAACTGACGCTGTGGGGATATTTGCACCAGCTTTAACAGCTTCAGACAGATAGACTTGAAAGCCTAATTTCCTTGGTATAGCTCTGTCTCGCTCAACTTTAAAGCCACCGCTGGAGCAATCAATCAAATCAACTCCCATTCTTTTAAGCTGTTTTGAAAAGCTGATGGAATCATCAATCGACCAACCTACATCAACACCATCAATCACTGATATTCGGAAAAATAGCGGTTTATCATCAGGCCAGTTCGCCCGAACCGACTCAACCACTTCACATGCCAATCGTGTTCTTCCCTCTTCGCCTCCATAGCCATCTTTACGCGTGTTACTCAGCGGTGATAAAAACTCGCTTATCAAATATCCGTGCGCACCATGTATTTCCAGCACGTCGAATCCGGCAGCATCAGCTCGCGCCGCCGCATCACCCCACGCATCGACCACTTCTGCAATTTCCTGAGTCGTTAATACTTTAGGTGCAGGCCAATCTGGGGGCAATAAATTTTCGCACGGCCCTACGGTTTTCCATGGTTTGGCATTTCTTTCCGCATCGCTTTCATCAAGAAAACCATTCCCTTCCCAGGGCGGCCTCGTCGAGCCTTTAAGCCCGGAATGGCCAAGTTGTATACCAATTTTAGAACCCTGTTCCTGCGCGAAAGTGACTATCTTGCGGAGCGGTTTGATTTGCTCATCAGCCCATAACCCAAGATCCCAGCCACTAATCCTTCCTCTTTCTTCTACAGCAATTGCCTCCGTTATGATTAGTCCTGCGCCTCCCAAAGCGTATTGCCCATAGTGAACCAGATGCTTATCCGATACTAGCCCATCCGCTTCCGCCTGATAAATACACATTGGCGAAATCATGATCCGATTGGATAGCTTTAATTTAGCGATCTCCCATGAAGAGAAAAGTAGTGGTTTGCTTATTTGCACTCTGCACCCTCAACATTCAAATTGAATTAGACTGTTTTCAAGTAAAAAACATAACGGCTATTTGAATGAGAGTCAAACGTTTGTTAGCCTATTGCAGGATTCGTATTAATCTACTTAATTTTTAGGAGCATTAGTTACTATGAGTGAAATAAGCACCTCTCCTGTCGGGCCCGGCCCAGATAAGGTTTATGCCGACTATTTAAAAAAAGAAGTTTTTGCATTACCAAAATGCAAAAAGTGCGGTGAATTCCATTTTTTCCCGCGCATCGTCTGCCCTCATTGCGGTAGCTTTGAACTTGAATGGCAACCACTTTCGGGGAAAGGTGAGGTCTACTCAACCACAACGATTCGTCGCAAACCTGAGCGTGGTGGCAATTACAATGTTTGCCTAGTTACGCTCGAAGAGGGCCCTCGACTAATGAGCCGTGTGGAAGGAATTGAGGCTGAAGCGGTCAAAATTGGCGCACAAGTTTGTGCACAAATTAATAATGATAGTGATGAGCCGTTTGTGGTTTTCACACCAGCAAAAGAGGCTTAAGAATATGTCACATGAATTAAGAGGATCATCCGCCATTGTTGGCGTTGGACTAGCCGGATGTGGCGAAGCACACGGCAGAATGCCGCTCGATATTTTGGCAGAAGCCACCCATAACGCACTGGACGATGCTGGATTAAAACTTTCCGATATTGATGGACTGTTTACCGGTTCTTCATACCACTTTATGCCAACACTCAGTACAGCTGAGTACCTTGGTATCAAACCGCGCTTTTCTGATGGCAGCATGGTGGGTGGATCATCGTTTGTCGCCCATACATTAAATGCTGCGATGGCGATCAAGAATGGACTGTGTGAGGTCGCACTAATCTGCTACGGCAGTAACCAGCGCACTGCGGGTGGCAAACTCGCTACCATGTCAGAGCAGCAGACGTATGAAACACCCTACAAACCTCGCTACCCAATTAGCTCCTACGCATTTGCTGCAGCACGCCATATGCACCAATATGGTACAACCCGTGAAAACATGGCCGATGTAGCTGTTGCTGCCAGAAAATGGGCGCAATTAAACCCAGAAGCTTTTTCTCGTGCCGATTTAACCCGTGAAGAGGTTATGAGCGCAAGAATGGTGAGCGATCCATTATCACTCCTCGATTGCTGTTTAGTAACCGATGGCGGTGGCGCGGTTATTATGGTCTCTAGTGAACGCGCTAAAGACTTCCCTAATAAGCCTGTTTATTTAATGGGCACTGGCACGGCTCATTGGCATCGTCAGATCACTCAAATGCCTGACCTCACAACAACCGCTGCACTCGACTCTGGCAAACGCGCTTTCGATATGGCCGGCTTAACTAAAGATGATGTTGATGTGGTTGAGTTATATGACGCCTTCACGATCAATACCATCTTGTTTCTGGAAGATCTTGGCTTTTGTGCAAAAGGTGAAGGTGGCGCTTTTGTCTCTAATGGCAATATCGCACCGGGTGGTAGCTTGCCGGTTAATACTAATGGCGGCGGCCTGTCTTGTGTTCACCCAGGCATGTACGGCATTTTTATTCTGATCGAAGCGGTACGCCAACTACGCGGTGGCTGTGGTGATCGTCAGGTTAGCGATGCCGAAGTGGCTCTAGTACACGGCAACGGTGGCGTTCTCTCGAGCCAGGTGACCTCTATATTAGGTACCGAGGCTGTTTTATAAATGTCAAAAGGCTCACTTGATGGTGTAAAAGTCATTGACCTATCTCGTGTTCTGGGCGGCCCTTTGTGCGCCCAGATACTCGGGGATCATGGCGCTGAAATCATTAAAATCGAACCCCCTGCCGGCGATGAAACTCGCGGCTGGGGGCCTCCTTTTCATGAGGGAGGCAGTGCCTATTTTGACGGTGTTAACCGCAATAAAAAATGTCTCGCCCTTAACCTTCGTGAGAAGGCAGGACAGGAGATTCTATTTCGCCTATTGCAAGAAGCGGATGTTCTCGTTGAAAACTTTAAGATTGGCACCCTCGAAAAATGGGGTATCGGTTACGAGGAAGTTCTTAAGAAAAAGTTTCCTAAGCTGATTCACTGCTGCGTAACCGGCTTTGGCAGCACAGGCCCTTATGCCGGATCACCCGGCTATGATGCAGTAGCCCAGGCGATGTCTGGTTTAATCAGCATTAATGGTGAAGCCCAACGTTTACCCATCCGTGTGGGCGTACCGATTGTCGATATTACCACCGGCATGAATGCCGCAACGGCGGTTCTTCTTGCGCTATACGAACGAGAAAAATCGGGTCTTGGCCAATCAATGGAAGTGAGCCTGTACGACACGGCGATTAGCCTGCTTCACCCACATGCTGCCAGTTGGTTTCTATCTGGAAAAGAGCCTGAACGACTCGGCAGTGCGCACCCCAGCATCACCCCATATGATCTATTTAAAACCAGAACCGGTTTAGTCTTTCTAGCCATTGGTAATGACGGTCAGTTTGCAGGTCTTTGTAAGCTGCTTGAACGCGAAGAGATCGCAGCTGATCCACGCTTTCTAAACAACGGAAAACGGACTGAAAATAGAGTTGTATTGCGAGCCATTCTTGAAGATATGATGGAAAAAACGGATGGCCGCGCACTTTGTCAAATACTGATAAACAAAGGCATACCCGCAGGGCCGGTTGAAACCATCCCTGACGTGATGGTGCATCCACAAACCGTAGCGCGGGAGATGGTCTTAGAGTCTGGCGACTATAGAGGTACTGGCATTCCCATTAAGTTATCGCGGACACCCGGAGAATTTCGTAATGTGCCGCCCAACTATGGCCAGCACAATCATACTATTTTGCAGGAAGCTGGTTACTCCGATGAAGAGATCGATAACTTTCTGAAGATGCAAATTGTCTTAGATAAACCCAATAAATAAGCCATCTATAAACCAACCGTTCAACATGAACAAACGCCTACTCATCATTGCACATGCACCTTCTCCAAACATACAACGGATGATTGATGCCGTACTGAAAGGCGCCATGAATGAAGAGGTAAAACAGGTCGAAGCGTTGTATATACCCGCATTTGACGCTGTTGCAGAGGATGTTATTAAGTCCGATGCTGTCATTCTCGCCACACCAGAAAACCTGGGTTACATGAGCGGTGCACTAAAGGATTTTTTTGACCGAAATTACTATCCCTGCATGGATAAAACAGATGGATTGCCATGCGCCATTTTAATCCGGGCTGGTAACGACGGCACCGGCACAAGGCGCGCTCTTGAATCCATATTAACCGGGCTTAGATGGAAAGTTGTACAAGAGCCACTTATTTGCAAAGGTGACTTTCAGGAAGAATTTATTGACCAATGCGAAGAGCTGGGGCTTTTTATGGCTGCAAGCCTGGAAGAGGGAATTATCTAACTCATTATGGTCAAGACCCATCAAACTGATGAGTTCACCCGCTATCTCATTGACCGGCTACAACCCATGGGGCCTGTGATCGCAAAAAAAATGTTCGGCTGTTATGGGCTTTTTATTGAAGGGTTGATGTTTGCACTGGTTGCCGATGACGTTCTTTACCTGAAAGCAGACAAAAAGAGCGCTGCAGTTTTTCAGGCAAATAACCTCCCTCCTTTTTCTTACTCAAAAAAAGGGAAAACCATCTGCCTTAACTACTTCCAGTCTCCTGATGAACTGCTGGAAAATGACAGTGAATTAATCGACTGGGCTAACCAGGCCTTTAGTTGCGCTCTCAATTCACACGGAGTTTCTAAATGAACCAATCTGAGCCCACCAACAAAGGGCCTTTAGAGGGCGTCCGCATTATTGATATGACAACCGTATTAATGGGCCCTTACGCAACGCAGACCCTCGGCGATTATGGGGCTGATGTCATTAAGGTCGAATCTCCAGAAGGAGATCTTGTCCGCACAATCGGCCCGCTCCGCAATCCTGGAATGGGCCCTATCTTTCTAAATGCAAACCGCAGTAAACGCTCCATTACCCTCGACTTAAAACAGGATGAGGGGCGCGAAGCGCTGTTAAAGCTGTGTGCCAATGCCGATATCCTTGTCTATAACATCCGTGCCAATGCAATGAAACGTCTTGGCCTCAGTTATGAGGTGGTTTCAGCCGTTAACCCTCGTATTATTTACGCGGGGATGTTTGGTTACGGGCAAGAGGGGCCTTATGCCGCAAAACCGGCCTATGATGACCTGATCCAGGGCGCATCAACCCTGCCCCATCTTTTTACACGCGTTGACGGCGGAGAGCCCCGCTATGTTCCTTCGGCCATCGCAGACCGTGTTGTCGGGCTGGCCGCTGTGGGAGCGATTTTGGCAACACTGGTTCACCGAGATCGAACCGGAAAAGGGCAACGTGTCGATATTCCCATGTTCGAAACCATGACCAGCTTCACTCTCGGCGATCATATGGGCGGCCTCACTTACGAACCCCCACTTGATAATGGCGGCTATCCGCGTCAACTATCGAAATACCGTCGCCCTTATAAAACCAAAGATGGCTATGTCTGTGCACTGGTCTATACCGATAAACATTGGAATCACTTCTTTAAAGCCATTGGACGCGAAGATATTCCAGAAACCGATCCACTTTTCAAAGACTTTTCTTCCCGCGCTAAAGATTTTGATGCGGTTTATAAGTGGTTCTCCGGCATGATGGAAACCAGAAGCACCGCAGAGTGGCTTGAGATTCTCAACAAAGCTGATATTCCGGTGATGCCGATGCATGATTTAAACAGTATCCAGTCAGACCCCCACCTCATTGCGACCAACTTCTTCCGTCATCAAAACCATCCAACAGAAGGCGATATCCTCTCTATGGCTGTTCCGGCCACCTGGTCTGATAGCTCCGCAGAGCCAATCCGACCAGCACCTCGGCAAGGTGAGCACAGCATCGAGTTACTGCAAGAGGCCGGTTATACAAAGCAGCAGATCGACGAGATGCTTAAACAAAAGGTTATTCAGTCCCCGGAGGACATCACCAGACAATACAAAGTAGAGAATTAAATCATGAATTTTGAACAGACAGACGACCAAAACAGTATCCAGGATTCGATTCAGAAAATATGCCGTGATTTTGATGATGACTATTGGTTACAGCGCGACACCGACGGCATTTTCCCCCACGACTTCTATCGTGCCATGGCCGATGGGGGATGGATCGGCATCTGCATTCCTGAAGCCTATGGGGGTTCGGGCTTAGGCATTACTGAAGCGGCCATCATGGCTAGCACCATTGCCCAGTCCGGAGCGGGCATGTCAGGAGCTTCAGCGGTGCATATCAATATTTTTGGTCTCAATCCTGTCGCTGTTTTTGGCACCGAAGAGCAAAAACAGCGGATGCTAAGACCCATGGCTGAGGGACGAGAAAAAGCCTGCTTTGGTGTCACCGAACCCAATACCGGCCTAAACACGACACAGCTAAAAACCATGGCCGTTCGCAAAGGAGATCGTTATATCGTTAATGGCCAAAAAGTCTGGATCTCTACCGCGCAAGTGGCCGATAAAATCCTCCTCCTGGCACGGACAACACCACTCGAAGAAGTTAAAAAACCGACTCAGGGACTGAGCCTCTTTTATACCGATTTCGACCGCAGCAAAATCGATGTACACCTCATTGATAAAATGGGTCGTAAATGTGTTGACTCAAATGAGCTATTCATCGATGGCCTTGAAATTCCAATTGAGGATCGAATCGGTGAAGAGGGTCGTGGCTTTGAATATATTCTACATGGCATGAACCCTGAACGGGTGCTGATTGCTGGAGAGGCGATTGGACTCGGCAGACTGGCCATAGAACGGGCAACCAATTACGCCAAAGAGCGGATCGTTTTTAATCGCCCCATTGGTCAAAATCAGAGCATTCAACACCCACTCGCCAAATGCTGGTCAGAGCTGGAAGCGGCCTGGTTAATGGTGATGTCCGCAGCTTGGCAATACGATAACGGCAAACCCTGTGGCGCGGCGGCTAATGCGGCCAAATACCTCGCCGGTGAAGCCGGTTTTCATGCCTGTGAAACAGCCGTTATGACGCATGGTGGTTTTGGTTATGCAAAGGAATATCATGTGGAGCGCTATCTTCGTGAAGTGATGGTGCCACGTATCGCACCCATCAGCCCACAACTCGCTTTATGCTACATCGCCGAAAGGGTTCTCGGGCTACCGAAGTCCTATTGATCAGGTGAGATGAATAATGAAGATCGTCTCGGCAGATAGTTTTCATTTTAAAGATTATCTTCGCGCGGGCGATCATATTATTTGTGGGCAATGCACGGCCGAACCGCTCACCCTCACCCAAAAACTGGTCGCTGAAAGAGAGGAGATTAGTGGCTGCACCCTCTTTCTTGGGGCGCTCTATTCAGACACCTTTAAAGCTGAACAGAGCGACCACCTCTCTTTTTATTCCTACGGGGGCATCGGTCAGGCAGCTGCTCTGGCAAAGGCTGGTGTTCTTGACCAACTTCCACAGCAATACAGCGCCTTTTCTCAAGCTTTTTATGATGGTTCCCTTCGAGCAGATTGCGTTTTACTACAACTTTCCCAGCACCCTGAAAGCGGCCAACTAAATCTCGGCTTATGTAACGATTACACCGCATTAGCCGCTCGCCGGGCACGGGTCGTGATTGCCGAAATTAATACCGATGTGCCTTATAGTTATGGAGCCGATCTACCTGCTGATATTAATATCGACCTCTTTGTTGAGGCTCGCCATCCGCCCGTCGAATTATCTACCCCTCAACTAAGCGCGGTTGAATGGCAGATTGGCCAATTGGCCAGCACACTTATTCCCGACCGTTCGACCATTCAAGTTGGTGTTGGCGGCATTCCTCATGCGGTACTAGGCAACCTTAAAAATCATTGTGATATTGGCATTCATTCCGGCGTTGTCATCGATGCTATGCTCGACTTAATTGAACAGGGCGTCATCACCATTGCACCGATAGAGGCCAAATTTTGTAAAGAATTATTGACCCGTATCGGCTTTGATCCAGCAACCTTTCCAGACCTCGACGACCGCAACAACTGGCCACATGCCAAACAGCTATTCGCAACCCGGTTTGTCGAGAAAACAGCGGATGAGTGGTGCGCACTTTTAGAAGGAACGGATGCCTGCTTTGCGCCGGTTCTAAATATGGCCGAAGCGGCCGATCATCCACATAACCAACATCGCGGAACATTTATAACGGTCGACGGTATTACCCAACCAGCCCCCAGCCCCCGGTTTAGTCGAACTAAAACCGCGCAACCCACACCACCTGAAGCGGCGGGAAACAGCACCTATCAGGTGCTCTCACACTGGGGATTTTCAGACAATAAAATTAAAAACCTTGAAGCAGCCGGTGCCATCGGCAAAACAAAAAAATAAATGAGGAGAAAACAATGGATCCAATCTATTTTGATGACTTGAACAAAGGCGATTCCTGGCAATCGCCCGGGCGAACCATCACCGAAACCGATATTGTCAACTTTGCCGGACTCTCTGGCGATTTCGTACAATTACATACCGATGCCGAATATTGTAAAGAGACTCATTTTGGTAAACGAATCGCTCATGGGCTGCTCGGCCTTTCCATCGCTTCTGGCCTTGGAACACGAACAGATTTAATTGCCGGCATTTCACAAACCGTGATTGCTCTGCTGGGTCTCGACTGGAAATTCAAGGGCCCCATCTTTATCGATGACACCATCCATGTGGTACTGGAAGTGATCGAAACCCGTGAAACAAGCAAGCCCGACAGAGGCATCGTGGTTCTGTTGCGCTCAGTCATTAACCAACATGGTGATATTGTTCAGCAAGGCGAAACCCCACTGATGCTTAAACGCCGTCCCGAGGTGAATTAAGATGTTCTCATTTAAACTAGACGATGAGCTGGAATCCTTTCGGCACGAAGTGAGATCACTCGCCGAAAAAGAGTTCGCCCCACGCGCTGCCTATTGGGATGAGCATGAGGAATATCCCGAAGCCAATAAAAACCTGCTTGCCGAATTAGGTTATCTCGGCATGTTGGTTCCAGAGGCTTACGGTGGCTCGGGGCTTTCCCTTATTCATGGCGTTGTCTTTCTTGAAGAGCTTGCCCGTGTCTGTTTTAACACCGCACTGGTCGGCCAGCTATACCTCAATGGCCCCGCTAAAGCACTGGCTGAACTCGGTACAGAAGAACAGAAACAGCGCATCCTGCCTGGTGTAGTCAAAGGTGACTACCTTATCGCCATTTCCATTAGCGAACCGGGTGCCGGTTCAGCGGTGACTGATCTCAGCACCAATATCCGTAAAGAGGGTGATGATTATATTCTCAATGGCACAAAGTGCTTTACCACTGCTGGCATAGAGGCCACGCACTCAATGGTCTTTGCCCGCTTTGGTGACAGCAAGGGAGCACGTGGGATTGGAGCGGTACTGGTCGAGAAAGGGATGGAAGGTTTCACCACCGGAAAGCCCGAACGCAAAATGGGCGGCTGTGGGGTCAAAGAGGCCGAGCTCCATTTTGATAATGTCCGCATCCCGAAAGAAAATATTATTGTTGAAGCGACACCCTACAGTAATGAGGGGTTTAAGCGGCTGATGAGCTCTTTCGGCCCCGAACGGGTCGGCAATGCTGGCATGTGTGTCGGTATCTCTCAAGGCGCTTACGAAACCGCGCTGGCCTATAGTGAAACACGCAAACAGTTTGGCCGACCCATTGCTGAATTTCAGGGTATTCAGTGGAAAATAGCCGATATGGCCACTCAATTGCACGCCGCGCGCTTGATGGTTTATCGCGCCGCCACCAATCTTAAAAATGGTTTCCCAGACCCGCATGACTGCGCGATGGCAAAACTCTATTCCAATGAAATGGCGCAAAGAATCACCAATGAAGCTCTACAGATTCACGGTCACTATGGCTATTGTCGAGATTATCCGCTTGAACGCATGGTTCGTGATGCGCGGGGCTTCTCACTCGGTGGCGGTACACCGGAAATTCTTCGCAACACCATTGCCGCTCAATGTTATGGCCGTACCTTTAATCAGCGCAGGAGTTAATGATGAATTTTGAATTAACAGAAGAACAAAATCTTTTGCGCGATAGTGTTCGCCGCATGATGGACGACATTGCCACAGCCGACTACATTCGTGAGCACGATGAGCAAGGGCTTTATCCTTATGAAGTTTACGACCAATGGGTCGAAATGGGACTGCTTGGCCTGCCCTTCCCAGAAGAGTTTGGTGGTTATGATGGCAATGTCCTCGATATGGTCATCGTTGGTGAAGAGCTAGGCCGTAAAGGCTATGACTTTCTCGGTGCCTACGCGCTATCGGTATTTAATGCCCTGAATATCCTTCGCCACGGCAGCGAAGCCCAGAAAAAACAATACATCCCACAAGTGATCAACGGTGACATTCGCATGTCGATCTCCATGACCGAACCCGATGCAGGCTCGGATGCTGGCAATATGCGCACCACCGCGGTACGAGAGGGTGATGATTGGGTCATTAGTGGACAAAAACTATTTTCCACCGCAGCCGATGCAAAAAATAACGTTATCAATCTTTACTGTAAAACCGATACCACCGTTCCCTATCAAAAAGGGATCTCCCTCTTTATGGTGCCCTACGACACACCCGGCGTAGAGATTCGCCGACTTAAAACATTAGGTCGTCGCATGCTCGGAACCAATGAGATTTTCTTCAACAATGTCAGAATTAGTGATGAAATGCGCATTGGTGAAGTGAACGAAGGGTGGGACTGCATGCTCTCCGGCCTTCTGCTAGAACGCGTTGTCACCACAGCCGGTTATGCCGGTAACGCACAAACCGTTGTTGATCAGGCATTAGCCTACGCAAAAGAGCGCAAACAGTTCGGCAAACCGATCGGAAACTTTCAGGCCATCGCCCATATGTTGGCCGATATGCAAACTAAAGTAGATGCCAGCAGAATGCTGATGTTGCGCGCCGCAAGCAAGATGGCAAAAGGCGAAAAGGCACTGCGAGAAGTGAGTCAGGCCAAACTATTCGGCTCAGAAACCTTTGCCGAAGTGGCCAATATGGGTATGCAAATAATGGGCGGTTACTCTTATATGATGGAATTTGATATGCAGCGCCACTACCGCGATGCCCGTAGCACAACCATCACCGCCGGAACCTCACAAATGCAGCGTAATCTGATTGCCAATACGATGGGATTGAAAGTTAAATAGCGCAGTAGATCAATTAACTCGCCTGATGCACTTTGAATCGCCCCGCCATCACTAGACACTCTTTAGGGTCATTGTAACTTTAAAGAGTGTCTAGTGATGGCGGAGCAATTTACATCTCAACAGGAGGCCAGGCTCCCAAAAGAGTGTTAATTATGCTAACTATTCAGGTATTGCATTCAGCATATATACTGCACCAAGCAAACTAGGGATCTCCGTAATATATTGCCCAAACCAAGTCTTATAGACTTGTGTAATATTCCCAGTCCTACTCAGCTTTGAGATTGCACGATCAGCAATAAGTCTAAACTCAGAGTCATTTCGTCTAACTGCAAGTGCAAAAGGTTCGTATGAAAAGACCTGGTCAGACAGTATAAATTTATCCGAACCTTCATGAGTGACGATCAGCCCAATCAATATAATCTGGTCAGACGAAAAGGCATCTACCTTGCCATCTTCAACAGCTTTTATACCCTCTTTGGCAGAAGCAACCGTGATAACTTTTGCATTGCTTTCCAGTCTCTTCAGAGCTGACTTTAACGTTGCCTCGGTAGTTGTATCTTTTACCACTGCAACTTTTTTGTCTTTAAGGCTTGAAACTGAAGCTATTCTATTAGCTTTCAGGCTAAGCAAATCAGCTCCTGTAACAAATGATAGTTGCGTAAAATCGACCAGTTCTGAGCGTGAGAGTGTTTTGGTTGTTGAACCACAAAGAATATCAATTTTATTGTCTATTAAAGCATCAAAGCGATTAGATGCTGTAACAGGAACATACGTTACTGTGATGTTTGGTGTCTTCAGTAAAATTTTCACTTCTTTCACTACGTTTAAACAAAGCTCTATTGAGTACCCTATTGGTTGATTGTCTTTATCCAAAAATGACATAGGAGGCTCGTTTTTGCGGTATCCAATCCGTATTTCCCCCGTCTTTTTTATCTGTTCAAGTGTAGAGTCTTCGCTAGCAAAACTTGCACCTGAAAACAAAATAGTCATTAGTGTAAAAAACACAATTCCTTGCTTCATTATTTTCTCCGTTGTGAATATTATTTAAACTGTGAAATTGAAATCTAAATATCTACCTTTACCACTATTTAGCCTACAAATCCTACTACAGAACCTGTTAATTTACACTCCTTTGATTGGAATTTATGAATTTTCAAACCCTTCATCATCGATCAGTTTTTCAAAGGATATAGAGGCCATCAAATAACACCAAACCGCTTGAAATGATTAATCATATGTAGCCGCCATTCTCAGCTAACCCCTTTATCTTGCCCTTCCCAGTAGGGCTTGCGTAAATCAGCTTTTAAGATTTTACCCGCTCCGCTGACAGGTAGAGGTTCTTTCTGAAAGCTGATGCTGCGTGGACATTTATAACCAGCGATCAACTCCGCGCAATATTTTTTTAGCGCCTCTTCAGTGAGCTGTTGTCCTTCACTCAACACCACCACCGCATGAACCTGCTCACCCCAATCTTTATGTGGAATGCCGATTACCGCGCACTCCCTTACTGCGGGATGTTGATAAATCGCATTTTCAGTTTCGGTAGAATAGACATTTTCACCACCTGAAATAATCATATCTTTGGAGCGATCGACAATATAGATAAAGCCTTCTTCATCCATATAACCCATATCAGCCGTATGCAACCAGCCACCTCGTAAGGTTTCCTCACTCAGCGCTTCCATCTTCCAATACCCTTTCATTGTATGAGGGCCTCGAGTGAGCACTTCACCCACCTCACCAAGAGGCAGTTCTTTGTCATCTTCATCCGCAATTTTAAGCTCAACCGCCACCCCCGCACGGCCTGCCGATTTTAAACGACCAGCATAAGGCCCATCAAGATCGTGGTATTTAGCATCCAGAAAAGTAATTAGCGGCGATGCTTCGGTCATGCCATAGCCTTGCATAAACTGACAACCTGGTAGTAGCTGCATCGCTTTCAATAATACCGCTTCGGGCATTGGGGAGGCGCCGTATAAAACTCTTTTAAAGCTCGATAAATCATATTTTTCAAGCCCCGGAAAATTAACCAACATATTTAGCATTGTCGGCACTAACAGGCAGTTAGTGACTTTGTCTGCAACGATCGTTTTTAAGGTCTCTTCGGGATCAAATTTTGGTGTAAAGCTGTGGCTGCCGCCCGCGAGAGTGACGGCAAATGTTGACGCACAATCGGCTAGGTGAAACATCGGTGCAGAGTGCAGGTAGATGACTTCATCATTTATCTGCATTGCAGGGGTAATATTCAAGGCATTACTGAGTAAGTTATTATGCGTCAGCATCACCCCTTTGGATCTTCCCGTTGTGCCACCTGTGTAAAACAGTCCTGCCAAATCTTCATCGCAACGGCCTGCATCTTCAGCAGGCTGGCTGTTTTCAACTAACGCTTCATAACTCACACAACCTTCGGGTGTTTCACCCTCACCCACAAAAACAATTTGGGTGACCGTATCCAGCTTACCTTTCAGGACGGGTAGCATGGCTGCAAAAACATCATCAACAATCAGCACTTTTGTTTCTGAATCATTCAGGGTGAAAATAATTTCCGGTGGTGCCAGGCGAATATTGATCGGCACAACCATCCCCCCCGCCCAGGGGACGGCAAAGAAATATTCCAGATAACGGTCGCTGTTCAGCGCAAGGATGGCAACCCGGTCATCATTTTCTACACCCAGTCCTTTTAGCCCTTGCGCCAAACGAGCAATACGCTCTTTAAACTCTGTCCAGGTATGTTTTCGTTCCCCAAAAACCGTTGCTAACCCCTGAGGGTTAAATTGGACAGCTCTATTAACACATTGAGACAGATTCATGATTTCTCCTGAATAATTCTAAATTTACTATTAATAAAAAATGCGAATTTCTTGTGCTTCTACCTCTTACGTTTTTCTGTAAACAGCCTATTCCCCTTGCTAATTTCCTTTGGATAGCAAACGACTCATTAGCTTACTCAGCTGGGCCGAGCATCACCGTTTCTACAAAATCTACGATAGCCAAATCATCCTGATTGCGCATAATATGCTGCAAAGTTAATAGTACATTACCCGATTTGGTTACCGATTTAATGCGAGGGATAAGTTCGACCTGCACGGTGTCTCCAATATATCCGGGTGCTTTTATATCGGCATTAACGTTGACCATCCCTTTCATCAGCCCGAAAGGCTGGCTCTTTGAAATATCATCCAGAACGGTGAGCAAAAGCGGGGCGACCAGCCCCATCCCCATTGTCATTAAGAAAGGGCCTGGAGCGAATCGCTTATGGTGTGATGGTGGCATGTTTGTTTTGACATATTCCATATCAATGAACAACGGCTCATGCAAGCCACCAACATTCACAAAAGTACAAATATCTGCATCAAATATTGTCCGCTTGGCGGTAAAGTAACTGCCCAGGGGCTTGTCGGTACTGGCCTCTTGTTTCATCGGTTTTCCTTACAAAAAGCTGAAGTTTTAAGAGAAATTCGGTTTCCGTTTTTCCATAAATGCGGTAATCCCCTCTTTACTGTCTTCCGTCAGAAAGAGGAATGGCATGGCATCTTTAGCATATCGAATATCATCACCACCCAAACCAAGGTTGTAAGCCGATTTCGCCAGCTGTATTGCCGCTTGTGGTTTACTCGCCAATTTCTCAGCCAGCTCCATTGCTCTGTTGAGTACTTCATCGTGTGCGACCACATCCAGTACTAAACCAAGCTCTTTTGCTTCCTGAGCTGAGATCGGGTCACCCACCATGCTCATCTCTTTAGCTTTTTGCCGCCCAATAATGTTCCCCAACCGAACAATCGCAAACCCTGGTAGAAGGCCAAGATTAATTTCCGGAACGCCAAATTTTGCTTTTTCGGAAGCGATAATAAAGTCTGAACCAATCGCCAACTCGAATCCGCCACCAAAAGCGAATCCATTCACCGCTGAGATCACCGGCTTTTTGCAACTTTCACCAATTGCCAGGGTATCGAGGATGCTACCTAAAAAGGTTTTAATGTAACTGGCTTCAAATTTCAGTCCGCTAATATCCGCTCCTGCACAGAAAGATTTCTCTCCTGCACCGGTAATAACCACAGATCTAACGTCGTTATCATTTTCGATTTCTTCGAAAGCACGCTCTAAACCTTCTCGAATATTCATGCTCAACGCATTCAATTTCTCGGGTTCATTTAAGGTGATTAAGGCAACGTGGCCTTTCTTTTCATAAATAACGCCTGCATATCCCATCTCTCTCTCCCTTAACTTTTCTAGTCCCTCTAACGGGGGAAAATATTATTTAAGCGCTGAACGGTTTGTTGCGCTTCCATCATTACTCGATCCAACAATTCTTTCACGGTAGGGATGTCGTGAGCCAACCCAACAGACTGACTAAGTGAAACCAATCCTGCATCGAGATCTCCTTCCGAATACATTTTCCTGGCGTTATCGCCCATTATGATCGGTAGAAGCTCTTCGAATGTCGCCCCTTTATCTTCCATCACAATACAGTTTTTTGCTGCCTGGTTATTCCAGACCCGATGCGTTGCTCCGATTGAGCGCATAACCAGCGACGTATCGAGTTCGGAGGCATTCAGAAAAGCCTGCTTTAAATCATCATGAATGGGGCACTCTTTAGTCATCATCAGACGACTCCCTATAATGACCGCATCGGCACCTGCGGATAACACAGCAAGCAACCCTCTGCCATCGGCAACACCCCCTCCACCTGTAACCGGAATATTGACCGCATCGACCACAGTAGGAATTAAAACCAACGTCGATATATCCAGTTTTCCGGTCGCACCACCATTCTCATAACCCACAACCGTCACTGCATCAGCCCCTAACGATTCGGCTTTTTTTGCATAGCGCGCACCAACACACTTATGCAGCCAGATCATGCCGGCCTCTTTGAACATTGCGCTCAATTTTTCCGGTGCTGCATGCCCCGATGTTTCAACAATCTTCACTCCTTTATCAACCATGATCTGTACATAATCTTCATTATCGACAGGTCGCATGGAGGGGAAAAGGTTGAGGTTTACCGCAAAAGGTTTGTCAGTGTTTGACTGAACAATATCAATCGCTTCAGAAAATTCCTCTTTGGATTTGTAAATCGCCGAGGCAAGAATCCCCAGACCACCCGCATTTGAAATGGCTGCAACAAACTCGGCCTTTGATATGGACATCATCGTGCCGCCGATAATGGGGTACTTTATGCCAAGCAGTTCTGTGATTTTTGTTTTAAACATCCGTAGATTACTCCAGCTTGCTAACCTTTTACTTACCTTACCGTGGCGGCCGCATCAGGTTGTTTTAAGCTTAAAAAACAGTGCATACAAAGCGGGCACAAATAGCAGCGTAATCACCGTGCCAACCGCAACACCACCAATCAGCACATAAGCAAGTGGGCCCCAAAAGCTGTCCATTGTTAACGGTATAAATGCCAGCATCGCTGCAACTGCGGTCAGCATCACTGGGCGTGCCCGACGAACAGCAGCTTCTACAACGGCCTCGACTGCATCCATCCCCTCTTCAAGATTATCGGTCACTTGCTGGGTCAATATCAGCGTATTGCGCATCAAAATCCCAGCAAGTCCAATCAATCCGAGTAGCGCCACGAACCCAAAAGCCTGATTAAATAGCAGTAATGCTAATGTTGCGCCGATCACGCCGAGTGGCGCGGTGGCTAGCACAATAAACGTTCCAGTAAATGAGCGCATCTGCAACATGATAAAGATCAGCATCAACGCGATCATTAACGGTTGCAGTTTCTGAATAGAAGCATCCGCTTTAGCCGACTGCTCAACCGCACCACCAATATCAATTCGATAACCTTCCGGGAGTTCGCTACGAAACGTTTCTGAAGCTTTCCATATCGCAGCAGTCACGTCATTCGCCTGAGCATTCCTGATATCGGCTTCTACCGCAAGGAAAGGTTCCCGGTTATAACGTTTGATCACCGGTTCTTCGTATTGAACCTCTAACCGCCCTAACTGCGATAGTGGAACTTTGCGCCCATCACGAGTACGAATCTCCAGGTCTTGATAACCAACGAATGAAGCGGCATTACCCCTTGCTCGCAATTCCACACTACGAATGTTCTCTCGTAACTGCGTAACCGGCACACCATTCAGCTCAAACTGTAATTGCTGGGCCACATCACTCGGCGTCAAACCCATCAACCGAAGACGGTCTGGCTCCATTACCAGGTGTAATACCGGCACTCGCTCATCCCACTCCAGGTGAGCATCATGCGTATGAGGATTAGCCGCCATGATCTCTCTAAGTTTATGACCAATATGCCGCAATTGCAGAGGGTCAGCACCGACCACTCGAAAGCTAACCGGCCAGACAACCGGTGGCCCATATAATAGGCGAACAACCCTCACTCGCGCCTCCGGAAACTCCCCTTCATTAACTCTTCTGGTAATTTCGGCCATCACTGTGTCTCGCGCCTCTTCATCGTGCGTGACAACAATCAATTTGGCAAAAGCCGGGTTGGGAAGCTCTGGGTTTTCGGAGATAAAAAAGCGCGGAGGCCCAGCACCAATATAGGCAGAAAGTGTTTTCACTTCACCCATTTCTTTCAGTACTTTTTCAAGTTTCTGAACCGTTTTATCGGTTGCCTTAATCGCACTGCCCTGCGGATGAAAAACACTAATCAACACTTCGGGACGATCTGAACTGGGAAAGAACTGCTTTTGCACCACACCCACCATGCCGACAATGGAAATTATCAGCAGCAAAACGGTGCTAGTTACAACTGTTTTTCGATTATCAACGCACCAGCGAACAATGCGACGCAAACGGCAAAAACCCGTTGTTTGATAGAGCGACTCTGTCGTGTGATGGCTCGTTGCCATCACCTTCAACATTCTCACACCAAGATAAGGCGTGAAGGTTACAGCAACCAACCAGGAAATCAGTAAAGCAATGGCCAATACCCAGAAAATACCCCCTGCATATTCGCCCGTAGAAGATTTTGCAAAACCGATCGGCACAAACCCGGCAACGGTTACCAAGGTACCAAAGAGCATCGGTGCTGCCGTTACATTCCAGGCATGTGATGCGGCTCGTACTCGACCCCAGCCCTCCTCCATCTTCACCATCATCATTTCAATCGCAATGATGGCATCATCGACCAGAAGCCCCAGCGCAAGAATCAAAGCCCCCAAACTGACTCTATTCAACGTCATCCCCGAGCTATGCATCACCAAAAAGGTCAGCCCCAGAGTGAGCGGAACAGCAATACCAATGACCAACCCCGCCCGCAGACCGATGGCAAAAATACTGACCAGTACAACGACTATAACGGCAACGAGAAACTTGATCTGGAACAGATTCACCGCACCAGAAATCGCTTCAGCCTGATTCGTTAGCTGGGTCAACTCCATTCCTAACGGCAGTCGAGAGCGCTCTTTATCGAGGAATTCAGCCATCCGTTCCCCGAGGTCCAAGCCATTTTCTCCCTCCTTCATAATAATGCCCAGAAGCAGTGTATCCTCCCCTCCTGCTCGCACCATGTAAGTGGGTGGCTCCTCGTAACCGCGGCGGATCGTTGCAATATCGGATAGATTAATGACCTTTTTACCAATCCGGATCGGCATCTTTGCCAGCTCTTCTGGATTACTCAGATCAGCATCAAGCCGCAAATAGATGCGCGGCCCGTCAGTTTCCAGCAGACCAGCGGGTAAAAGACGGTTCTGGTTCTTGATCGCCTCAAAAACCGCCTGCGTAGAAATCCCTAAATTAACCAGCTTGGCATTATCAAACTCGACAAAAACCCTTTCTGGTCTCTCACCAAACAACAGCGCCTTATGCACCCCTTCAATCCGCTGTACACGATCGCGGATCTGTTCTACTTCACGCGTCAACTGCCGCAGCGGCAGACCCGGTGCGGCCAGGGAAATCAGGCTGAAATAAACATCCGAGAAATCATCATTCACCAGCGGCCCGATTACACCATCCGGTAACGTCTCTTTTTCATCCAGCATGCGTTTCCTGACCTCATAGTAAAGGTCAGGAACAATCTCGGCAGGAGAGTAATCCTTAAACTCAACGAGTAAATCAGCGCGCCCCGGACGAACAGTTGTGACAATATTATCGAGGTACTTAACTTCCTGAATCCGTTTTTCTAACCGGTCAACCACCTGATCTTGCAGGTCGTTCGCATCCGCCCCAGGCCAGATAACGGAAACCACCATCATTCTGACCGTAAAAGAAGGGTCTTCGGCTCGTCCTAGAAAACTAAAGGAGTAGATACCGGCAAGTATCGATAGAATCAGGAAAAACAGCGTAACTGAACGCTCTTTTACCGCCAGAGCAGACAGATTAGGGAAACTCATTGGGGTAAAGGCTGAACAGCCATTCCGGGCTTCAACAGGTGCGTTCCAAGCGCAATGACGCGGCTACCCGCTGACAATTTGGTCTTGATCAGGGCCGTCTCTGTTCCAAGCGAAATCAATTCAATCGATAGGGGCTGCGCGTGTTCATCTCTAATGACCCAGATACGAGGCGTTCCTCCTCGCTCATCCAGCGCTGCCAGAGGCACTTCAAGGCTATCAGGTGATTTTTCCACCCGCTTGAAGATAGCGCGGACAATATTTCCAAGTGCCAGCTTATCGCCACTGGCACGAACGCTATAACGGGCTCGCCAAGTATGACTCACCGCATCAGCAGCTCCCGCGACCTCTCTTAACTTTAAAGGTATCGGTTTCCCATTCCTTGGCATAACCAGGCCGCTGGCTGGCGGTTTCATCTCTTCCGGAAAAAAAAGTTCAACTTCCAGTTCACCCTCTTTTGCCAAAATAGCGATACTCTGGCCCGCTGCAACCACCTCTCCCTGTTCACCTGTAACTTCTGTTAGCAACCCATCAGATTCTGCAGTTAACCTTGCGTAAGTCAGTGCATTTTTAGCCTGCTCAAGCCGAGCCAATGCCGCATTCATCCGTTCTTGCGCTTCACGCTTAACTAGATTGAAACGATCAAGAGATTGCTGACTGATAAACTCTTTCTTTAGCAGATCGTGACCTCGTACAACATCTGCCTCAGCGACAGATATTGCCGTTTTTGCTGCTGAAACTTCAGCTTTGCGTGCATCCAGCTCTTTCTCTAAATCACTGGGATCCAGTGCGAATAATAAGGTGCCGCTTTTAACCCGCTGCCCCGCATCAACTGCACGCTGTTCAATTCGGCCATTAATTCGAAATGCAATCGGCATTTCATGACGCGCCCGTACCGTGCCCGATAAAACGCGTTCTGCGCCACTTCGTGGCTGAATAACAAAGGTTTTCACCCAGGGAGGTGCGCTATCTTGTTGAGCCTCCTCAGATTGACAGCCGGCCAAAAGCACAAGGGTAAAGCTGATCACTATTTTCCACATAAGATTCATACTATTTTAAACCGCCAATTGCGTAATCTTATAATAGCTGACCTACTTACCAGGAAACTAGTACAAACAGCGAAAATCGCTCTCTGCTTACCTTTTCTGGATCGGTTTAATTGCACTCGTTCAATGCGAAATAAGGGAGAAAAAGTTCATCACTCACCTTAATGGTTTCCAGCCTGACCGGCAGATCAAAATCCAGTGAGTCAAAATCCTGCCCAACCAAACGGCTAATCATTCTGGGCCCCTCTTCCAGTTCGACTAATAACACTGCATAAGGAACATCATCTCTAAACGCAGGGCCGGGCGCACGATGAACGACACTATATGAATGAATCACTCCACGCCCACTTGCTTTCTGATGCTGCAGGTTAGGCGATTGGCAGTTGCGACAAATACCTTGTTGGTAATATTGAACATGTCCGCAATCACCGCAATGCTGCAACAATAATTTACCTTCTTTAAAACCATCCCACATTGGCTGGCTATCACCATCAGGCGTGGGCAATGGTTTTTTTAGCGCCTCTTCTACTCCAACCTTTTGCTCACTCACAGTGTGCTCCCCGTTCCTAATATCGTCGTTGCCTGGGTTGAAAAACCAGCACCTAAGGTATGGACTAGTCCAAGCTCTGCACTGGCAACCTGTCTTTCACCGCAGCTATTGCGAAGCTGTCTAACCACCTCCGCAAAATGAAACCATGCCGCCGGAATACCCGGATGCGCATAAGAGAGCATTCCACCGTGAGTATTAGTCGGAATAGCCCCTCCGTAGGTGATTTCTCCCGCCTCAACGAATGGGCCTGACTCGCCTTTTTTACAAAACCCGAGATCTTCGAGCATCATCAAAACCGTTCCGGTAAAACAATCATAAATTCCCGCAACATCAATATCTTTTGCCGTCACACCCGCCATCTCATAGGCCTTTTTAGCTGCCTGAACCGCACCCGTCTGGGTCAATTCTGGCATCAAAAAAATATGCTCATGGCTGTAATACTCGCCACCACCCAGAATATAAATTGGCTCCTGAGTATATTCATGCGCCTTTTCCGCCGAGGTCAAAATTAGCGCAACAGCACCATCAGAAATAAGAGAACAGTCCAGTTTGTGATACGGCGTCGTCACCATTTTGGAATTTAACACATCCTCAACCGTAATCGAGTCCGTCTTTTGCGCACCCGGTGTACGTCGAGCATGCTCACGAAAGGTAACGGCCACTTGTGCTAACTGTTCAGAGGTGGTGCCGTACTCTTTCATATGCCGCTGAGCCGTCATCGCAAACGTATTGGCCACAGGAATTCCAAAAGGCATTTCATATTGTTGATCACGGCTTTCGGTCATCGCTCTAATCGCCATATCTGGTGTCATCCCAGTTAACAGGCTATCACCACAGGCGACCAGCACCGTATCTGCAAGCCCACCGTTAATCGCTGCTGCGGCAATATTAACGGCGGCTCCCGCAGTGGCTCCCGAGACCTGCAAGGTATTAGAGAATGAAGGTTGAATGTTCAGGTATTCACTCAATGCAACACTAAAACGGTGGAAGGATGAGGCGAAGGCATTACCCGTCAAGACCCCGTCAATTTCACTTTTATCCATACCGGCGTCGGCCAGTGCTTTAAGCGTTGCATCGGCAGTCAAGTCTAACGGGCTTCTGCCGGGCACCCGTCCTGAAGGTGATTGCCCAACACCAACAATCGCAACTTTGCCTCGAATTGAGCGTTTATTCTGCATCGACTTCTACCACAACTTCACCGCGTGCAACATTGTCGCCTGCCTTGCAAAGAACGTTAGTTACCGTACCCGCTTTAACGGCTTCAATTTGTAATTGCATTTTCATTGACTCCATTACAATCAGAAGATCACCCTCTTCTACGCTATCCCCTTCCTTAATAATCACCTTGATAATCTCACCCATCATCGGTGCCATGACACTATTCGCACCGGCCGCTTCCCCTTGTTTATCGCGGACAACCTGCTCCACTCGGTAGCTACTTTGTTGTGAAAGTGCGTGGATATAGAGCTGTTCAGTTGTGGCAATAGCCGTCACAGGGATATGTGCCTCCGGAAATTCAGCCATCCAGCTGTCATCGCCCTGAGCTTTCAGCCGCAATTCAATCCGCTGGTCATTTACCATCAGCGCAACAAGCCCTTGCTCATCGATATTCAGAAAAGCGATCTTCCACTCATCTTCATTTTCGATCAGGCTAAAGGTATAAATAGGTTTGTCATTCGGTGATCTTAATGCCCAATAACTAAAGATATCGGCGCCTTCCCATGGATTTAATGAGCCACTCTTTCGGTGCTGGTTTAGCCATAGAATAGCCGCAATAGCTGCCTGTTTTTCTGCTTCAAGAGAACCCTTTCCATCGGCATAATCGGCTAACCAGCGATCCAGCGTGCCGGTGTCAATCTTGTCCTCGACAACCTCGTTATGGCGAAGCAGTTGCTGAAGAAAATTACGGTTATTATCAACCCCAAAAAGAATGGTTTCATCAACTCCTTTTTGAAGACGTTCCAGCGCCTGATTTCGATTCTCTCCAGTAGCAATCAGTTTGGCAACCATTGGGTCGTAATAGGCACTTATCTCGTCACCGCTATCGACCCCGGATTCAACGCGCAGGTGCTCGTCTGGGAATTTCACAAGCTCAATTGTTCCCGTCGCTGGCATAAAGTTCTGCTCTGGTGATTCGGCATAAAGGCGCACCTCAATGGCGTGACCTGAAGCACTGACCTCTTCTTGGCGAAAGCCAAAACCGCTTCCCTGTGCAATGCGAATCTGTAGTTCGACCAGATCCAGACCAGTTATGCTCTCAGTAACGGGGTGCTCCACCTGAAGCCGCGGGTTTACTTCCAGAAAATAGTAATCGTCACCCAGCACAAGAAACTCAACAGTGCCCAGTCCTCTAAAATTAATCTGCTTACCAAGTCGGCAAGCAGCTTCCAACAATTTTTCACGCTGCTCTAGCCGGAGGAAAATAGCAGGCGCCTCTTCAACAACTTTTTGGTGGCGACGCTGTAAAGAGCATTCTCGTTCAAAAAGGTGAACGACATTGCCTTCACCATCACCTGCAATCTGCACCTCTACATGACGCGCATTGTAGATACATTTTTCAATCAGTAGCGCCTCATCGGAAAAAGAACGCAATGCTTCGCTCATGGCACTGCTGATATCGGATTCCAGACTTGGCAGATCACTGATAATCCGCATCCCCTTCCCACCACCACCCGCGGCGGCTTTCAGCATCACTGGAAGCTCCATGCTTTTAACAATCTTGGCAATCTCCACTGGATCGGAAAGCTTTCCATCACTGCCCGGGATAACCGGCACATCGGCATTAATAGCCTCTTTTTTAGCGGCAGACTTATCACCAAAACGGCGTAAGCTATCCGCTCTGGGACCAATAAAAATAAGCCCAGCACCTTCAACCGCCTCGGCAAAGTCGGGGTTTTCTGATAAAAAACCATAACCTGGATGAATGGCATCACAGTTAGTCGCTTTAGCTGCTGCAATGACTTTATCTATATTGAGGTAACTATCTGCTGCACTGGCACCACCGATAGCAACAGAATGACCAATCTCTCTAACATGGCGGCCCTGGCTATCTGCCGTTGAATAGACACCAACGGCATCAATCCCCAATTTACGGCAGGTTCGTGTAATTCGACAGGCGATTTCGCCGCGGTTTGCGATAAGAATTCGTTTAATCATTGTCTGAATACACCAAATTTAGTTTCCACTTTGGGCGAACGTCCTGCCAGATCAAGTAAAAGTGCCAGCACTTCGCGTGTTTCTGTTGGATCAATCACCGCGTCATACCACAACTTGGAGGCAAAGTTATAAGCACCTTCAGAATCCTCAAATCGTTTCCGATGTGGCGCTTTAAATTCTTCCCGCTCTTCTTCCGTCCAACTTTTTCCTTCTCGTTTGAGGATATCTTCGCGTACCGTTGCAAGCGTATTGGCAACCTGCTCCGGCCCCATAATGCCAGCACGACCCGATGGCCAGGCTAACATGGCATTCGGTTTAAACGGGCGACCACACATGGCTAAATAACCGGCACCGTAAGAGCCTCCCGTGATTAAGGTATATTTAGGTACTTTTGCAGAACACATGGCGGTGATGAACTTTGCTCCATCTTTTGCGATACCACCCCGCTCGGCATGTTCACCCACCATAAAACCGGGAACATCGGCCACAAATAACAGTGGAATATCGCGCTGGCAGCAAAGATTAATAAAGTGCGCCCCTTTTTTAGCAGACTCACTAAACATCACGCCATCATTAGCTAAAATACCGATTTCAAAACCATGTATTTTGGCAAAGCCACACATCAGCGTATCGCCATAATTGGCCTTGAATTCATCAAAGTCACTACCATCAATTAAGCGAGCCAAGATTTGTCGGTTAGCGGTCGGAATTTTCGTATCCTGATTAACAATGCCGTAAATCTCTTCCACCGGATATAGTGGTGGAACCGATTTAGCCACATCCCAGCGTTGTTCGGGTAGGTTACCCAGATTTCGCACAATATCGCGTACCATACTCAAACCATGTGCGTCATCTTCTGCTAGATGATCGGTAACACCACTATCCCGACAATGCATTTCTGCACCGCCTAGCGCTTCATGTTCGACCTTCTCACCTGTCGCCGCTTCAACCAGTTGGGGGCCACCCAGATACATAAAACCTTTCCCTTTAATGATGACAATCTCATCACACAACGCAGGTATATAGGCACCACCTGCTGTTGATGAGCCCATTACCACGGAAATCTGTGGAATACCCTGAGCGGACATTTCGATCTGGTTAACAAAGATGCTTCCGAACATACCCTCATCAGGAAAAATACCTTCCTGCTCTGGCAAAAATGCACCACCACTTTGAACTAAAGTGATGCAGGGTAGCCGATGCTGTATCGCAAACGTCTGCGCCCGAACATGTTTTTTACAGGTCATTGGAAAATAAGTACCGCCTTTTACGGTGGCATCATTGGCAATAATCATACATTGACGGCTGTTAATGAGGCCGACGCCGGTAATAACACTTGCACCGACCTGAGTCCCTTCGGGCAGACCATCACCCGCAAGTTCACCCAGTTCAAAAAAAGGAGAACCCGGGTCAATCAGCAACCGAATACGATCACGCGGCAATATCTGTTCGCGGTGTTCTATATGACGTTTCCGTGCTTTCTCTGGCCCACCTAAATGGGCGCGCTGCCGGTGTTCCTGTAGTTCTTCGATCCGTTCAAGATAACGATTTCGATTAGCGATAAACTCTTCAGACTGATTATGTACAGTCGACTTTATAATTGACATTACTGAGCACCCTCATCATCAAGAGTGAGAAAGCCGGGTTGCTCACGAAGCGTTAGCGCTACTTTTGCAACACCCGGTTTTTCAAAACTATTTGCATCGACAACAATCACTTTCGCCTTGAACGATAAGGCGTTGCGAATGGTTTGCTCCACATGGCTGATAAGCTCCTGATCCTGCTCTTTCGACCGATCAATGCCGCGCTCAACCAATACTTTCAGATTTGCTTGCGTGGTATGGCCTTCAAAATCGGCCCAGACACGCATCACGCCGTTGGTGTCAGGTTGTAGCTGTAAAATAAGATCCTGGATTGCCGATGGAAAGACATTGATGCCGCGGACAATCAACATATCATCTGTTCGCCCAAAGCAGCGTATTTTAGGGCCTGTCCGGCCACAACTACACGCCGTATCGGTCACCACAATGTGATCGCCACTTTTAAAACGAACAACGGGTGAAGCCTCGCGGCCAATCGCGGTATAAATCAGCTCGCCAGTAACGCCTTTCTCAAAAGGAATCACCTGCTCTGTTTCCGGGTCAATCAATTCGACAATAATGTGATCCTGACAGATCATATGCATGCCATCTTGCTCATCACATTCTGCCCAATAGATGACGCCGAGATCAGTCCCTCCCATCATTTCACAGACTTTCGCGCCCCATTTCTCTTCCAGTGATTCGCGAATCGCAGGAATACCACCACCTGGTTCACCACCAACAACTAATCTTTCTACGCCCAGTTCATCGGCACGTTTACCAAGAATATCGGGCGCCATCGAGGCAATATGCAGTAGAAAATTAGGCGCGCCAATAATAACTCGCGGTTTAATATCCGCACAGGCACGTAACAGCCGATCAACCCCACCATCAGCGCCCACAGGAACATCAATTGCCCCCATATATTGAATCGCCTGCATACAAGGGATACCGCCAACAAAGCCTTTACTCATGGAAAAGCCATGTAAAACAAAGTCGCCTGGGTTAACACCGCAGGCATAAAATCCTCGCGCACTCAGTTCATTCCACATCTCAATATCGTTTTCAGTCAGAGCGACATAAGCGGGACTACCGGTGGTTCCTGACGAGGCCTGCATCTGTACAATCTCAGAAAGCGGTGCTGTTTGGTGAAGACCAAATGGTGGAGCAGCTTGAAGACTGTCCCTAAGATCCTGTTTAACGGTAAAAGGGACTTTGGCTAAATCCTTTAGTGTTTTGATCTCATCAAAACGAATACCTGCCTTCTCAAACTTCTGTTGATAGAGCTTTGAGTTTTTAGACAAATAGGCCATCTGCGCCTGTAATTTCTCTTCCTGAATCTTGATGATTTCATCTTCTGAAGCACACTCAATCTGGTGGTAATAGCTGTCGCCTTTTTTCTCTAAAGCCCCATCTTTACGGTAACTCATCTATTTTCTCCTTAACCAACTTTGCAGGTTGCTGTTCCCTTAACAACGGCTCTCTCCCCGCAATAACAAGCCAAATTACAGCGCGCAAAAACACCCTCTTCGCGCTGCTCAATTAAATCTATTTCTCCACTGACTGAAACCTCATCTCCAGGGTATACAGGACCTAAAAAAGCAACGCTTAATTCGCCACCATAAGCCCATCCCTGCCAGTTCCATTCAGATAGCACTTGCGATACAAATGCCAGAGTTAAAAGTCCGTGCGCAATCGTTCGCCCGAAGAAGGTTGTTTTGGCAAATTCAGGATCAATGTGTAATGGATTGGTATCACCCGATGCATCCGCGTAAGCATCGACCATATTCTGGTCAACCAGTACCTTAATTTCAGGCAGGCGATCTCCTACAGAAAGGTTTTTATAGCTTTGTAATTCCTCGCTAATCGTCATTATTCTTTCCCCCATATCCGAGTGATCAGCCCTGTCGTCACTAAGTCGTCATCCTGGTTAAGCGTTTCAGTCGTCATCTCAACGTAATTCCGCTCTTTTTTCTGATAGAGTTTGACAATCTTTGCCGAGGTATAAAGTGTTTCACCCACGCATGCGGGGCGATGAAATTTAAATTGCTGCTTGGCATGAACGCCACCCGGCGGCCCGACCTTGGTACGCAGCGCGTCAATCACATAAACCGCAGCCAGCATAGGAGGTGCAATTCGCTGGCCTCTACTATTAGGCTCTCCAAGCTCCTGGGTTGCATCGTTTGTTGCACGAATATATTTATCAACCACCTCATTGGTCACCTCAAAAGAGGGCGGTGGATCAAGAAAATCATCACCTAGAATCAGGCTTTTGTATGTCACTGTATCGTTCATTATTAATTATCTCTATTGCAGCTAATTAGGGTATGGGGCCTGTTAGGAAACAATACAATCTGAGCCCTATCGCTGGTAATGTGGAATAAACTCATCATTTTGTTTTAGCTCACGCTTGGCCACTAAATAATTCAGGTGTGCCTGGGCCTCACCAACCCCCAGACTCAAATTGAATGCACTTAAGCGGTTACCAAACATCGCTTCCAGCGCCTCTTTACCATCACGCGGTTGCCTACAAAACTCCAAAAGCCTGTCCAGCTGCTTTTGATGTCCGGCCTCAAGCTGATCAATCCTCCGATGAAGACCCTGGAATACAGAACCATGTGACGGTAGCACCAGTGTCTCTTCATTCAGCTCGGATAGCCTCGATAAACTGTTCAGATACTCCGCTAACGGATTTGCCTGTGGCTCGTAAAAGGTGACACTAATATTCGGAGAGATTGATGGCAACACCTGGTCCCCCGAGATCAGCAAATTACGCTCCGCATTGTGCAGACAAATATGCTCAGGACTATGGCCTGCGAAACTGAACAAGTTCCAGTTCTCACCATTTATCGATAACGTTTGTCCACCGACCAATCGGCGGTATGAGACCGGGGCTTCCGGAAGCCCCTCAACATCACTACTTCTCGCGTTAACGACACTGGCAAGCTGCTTTTCATTTAGCCCAAAACGCTCGAAGAAGATAGCCCTCACCGTAATCTCACGTTCAGAATAGGGCTGACATACACGATGAACGGTCAGGAATTCACGCTCGCTCATCCACAGCTCTGCTCCGGTTCGCTCAACCAACCAGCTCGCCATACCAACGTGGTCGGGATGAAAGTGCGTCACCACAATTTTTTTAATCGGTGCGCCTGCACAAAATTCTTCTAGCAGCCGTTCCCAGATTGTCGCGACTTCTGCGCTAAAAAAGCCCGTATCAATGATTGTCCAACCATCACCATCACGCAATAACCAGAGATTGATGTGGTCAAGCGCAAACGGAATAGGTACCCGCAGCCAGAACAGTCCTTCCGAAACTTCGAGCAAACCACCAAATGATGGCTTTTCCGCAAACGGATAACTTAATTTTTCCGTTTTAGACATCTGCTTAGCCGATCAGCTTTGGCAAAAGCGCTGCATATGGTGATCGCGATCACCAAAGAGCACATTCAGCATCGTTAAACGCTTAACGTAATGGGCCACATCCAGTTCATCCGTAACCCCAATACCACCATGTAACTGTGCAGATTGTTCACCGACGATTGGGCGCGCATCACCCAGATAGACCTTGGCTGCAGAAACACTCTTGAGGCGCTCTTCCGCTGTTCCATCAGTCACACGAATTGCGGCTAAATAGGCTAAAGAACGCATCTGCTCTTCTACCATAAACATATCAACCGTGCGGTGCTGTAGGACCTGAAAAGCACCAATAGGCTGACCAAACTGCTTTCTGGTTTTCAGGTACTCAACTGTTTTCTCACGAAGCTGCGTGATCACCCCAACGCTCTCCGCACAAATAGCGGCTGATGCAAAATCAATCACACTTTCAATAACAGGATAGGCCTCATTTAATGAGCCAATTAATGCATCAGCCCCTACAATCACGCCATCAAAATCGAGTTCAGATGCGCGCAAACCATCAACCGTTTCATAGTCTCTGCTAGAGAGACCGACTGCCCCTTTATCAACAATAAAAAGAGAAATCCCTTCTTTACTGGTCTGATCTCCTGCTGTTCGAGCTGAAACGATAATTTTATCGGCTGTCTCTGCATTGAAAACCACCGATTTTTTGCCGCTTAAACGGAAACCATCTCCCTCTTTTTCTGCTTTAAAGGCCACATCCGCAAGGTTAAAACGAGAATTTCTCTCGACATAAGCAAAAGCCAGTTTCAACTCACCTGCAATCAATTGCGGAATCAACGCCTCTTTTTGCACCTCACTACCGGCTTGTTGAATAAGCTGACCACCGAGAACAACAGAGGCAAGGTAAGGTTCAACAACCAGCCCTTTACCAATCGCTTCCATGACGACGATCAGGCCTGTTGCACCAAACCCAAAACCGCCATATTGCTCATCAAAAGGAACACCCAACAATCCCATATCGGCAAAATTTTGCCAGTTCTCTTCACTATAACCGACGCCATTGCGGCTCAACTTCTGCCGCTGCTCAAAGCTGTATTCTTTTTCAAGGTATTTGTTTAATGCATCCTGCAACATAACCTGTTCTTCTGTGAATTCAAGATTCATTCCCGTTCTCCCTTAAAGTCCCAATACAGCTTTCGCCATAATATTTTTCTGAATTTCATTCGAGCCACCGTAAATAGAAGATTTACGCCAGTCGAAGTAATGTGGGGCGAGGAAGGTTGCCTCTTCAGGCCCTACTGCCTCTTCATTCCAGCCCTCTTTAAGGACCTCTTTGAAGTAAGGAAAACCGTAGTAACCTGTCGCTTCCATTAGTAGAGCCGTAATCGCCTGCTGTACTTCTGTTCCTTTGACTTTAAGTAGCGATGAGGCAGACCCTGGAGGCTGCCCTGCTGACATTTTGGATAGAATCCGCAAACTGGTCATTTCTAATGCCAATAACTCAATCTCAATTTCAGCAATTTTTGCGCGAAAGCGATCATCTTCCAATAACGATTTACCATTGTGCAGCTCTTTTCCTGCCAATACCTTCAAGCGCTCAATCTGCTTTTTAGAACGTGGCACCTGGGCAATATAAGTTCGTTCGTGCTGTAACAAATACTTTGCAATCGTCCAGCCTTCCCCTTCTACCCCGACCAGGTTTTCAACCGGTACTTTTACATTATCAAGAAAGACCTGATTGACCACATGCATTCCGTCAACCGTAATAATCGGGTCGACTGTAACACCGGGCGCCTTCATATCGAGCATTAGGAAGCTGATCCCTTTTTGTTTCCGATCTTCTTTGCTGGTTCGAACCAGTGCAAACATCTTATCGGCGTAATGACCATGGGTTGTCCATGTTTTAGAGCCATTGACGATATAGTGGTCACCCTGCTTTTCTGCCCGCGTCTGCAAAGAGGCCAAATCTGAACCTGAGTTGGGTTCCGAATAACCCTGGCACCACCAAACATCACTGTTATAGATGTCTGATAAATACTTTTCACGCTGCTCGTCTGTTCCAAATTCCATTAAGACAGGCGCCAACATCACCAGACCAAAAGCAACCGTCCTCAAGCAGTTCGCAGTACCACACTCCTCATCAAAGATATATTTCTGAACAGGACTCCAGCCGGGGCCACCAAATTTTTCCGGCCAGCCAGGTGCAACCCAACCCTGCTTAGCAAGAATTTTCTGCCAACGGACATAATCCTCTTTTTTGAGCGCAATCCCTTTTGAAACTTTATCCTGGAGCTCTTTCGGGTAGCTTTCCTTTAAGAAGCTACGCACTTCTAATTGAAATGCTTTTTCTTCTGGAGTGTAATTTAAATCCATGATTTCCTCTTAATCTAAATTTTAAACAAAACAATACTTTCAACCGCTTCACTTAAATTCATCCTAACGGTTTAACTTTTAACTCTGGGCGACCCACCTCTTTTTCAGTCCGCGGCGTGACCCGCTTTAAAGAGTCTTTACAACGGCTCACTAACTGGTGATAACAGCGTGTCCCGTCTCGTTTTCCTTCAATTTCCTGTTCCGTCAACTGCCGAATGATACGTGCAGGTGTTCCTGCAACCAGCGTATTTTCTGGCACTTGCATTCCGACTTTTACAAACGCCATTGCAGCAACAACGCTATTCTCACCGATAAAAGACTGATCCATCACAACAGCATTCATACCAACCAGGACATTCTTTGCTAGCCGAGCACTATGAACCACCGCACCATGACCAAGGTGCCCCCACTCTCCAATAATTGTCGGCAAACCGGGCATACAATGCAGTGTGCAGTTATCCTGAATATTAGAACCCGCTCCGACTTCAATGGTGGCCATATCACCCCTCAGACAAGCATTAGGACCGATATAGCAGTCTGGTCCGATAATGACATCACCAATAATCGTGGCATTTTCGTCAACAAAGGCGGACGGATGAATAACTGGGACAACCCCATCGATGGCGTAAATTCCTGATTCTGGCATAGGTTTATCTCGATTAAACGTTATTTAACATGCTGGCGGAAATCAGGTTTACGCTTTTCATTAAACGCCTTAACCCCTTCCTGAGACTCTTCTGTATTGTAATAAAGCTGCAATGTCTGCATACCCAACGCGGAAATTCCTCTGATACTTTCTGTATCGGCATTAAAAGAGCGCTTGGCAATCGCTAGTGCTGTTGGGCTTTTATCCATGATTTCATCACACCACTTCTGTACTTCATCAGCAAGCTCTTCATGTGGAACAACCTTGTTAACCAACCCCATCTCAAGCGCTTCCTGTGCAGAATATTTACGGCACATGTACCAGATTTCACGTGCTTTTTTCTCCCCAACCACGCGGGCAAGATAAGCGGTTCCATGACCCGGATCAACAGAGCCAACTTTAGGGCCCACCTGGCCAAAAACGGCTCTTTCTGAGGCGATCGTCATATCACAGATCGTCGCCAGCACATTGCCCCCACCAATGGCATAACCTTGTACCATCGCAATAACTGGTTTAGGCGCATCACGAAGAATTGTTTGCAGCTCTTCAACAGGCAGGCCAACAATCCCTCGCCCGTCATATTGACCGTCATGTGCACTTTGATCTCCACCTGTACAGAATGCTTTATCACCCGCTCCCGCCAGAACAATCACACCAACACTTTTGTCCCATGCGGCTTTAGTCAGCGCATGAATTAGCTCTTCACAGGTAATCCCTCTAAAAGCATTAAATACTTTTGGACGGTTAATGGTGACGTAAGCTGCTCCATTTTTTACTTCATAGGTAATATCTTCGTAGTTCATTATTTTTCCCTTCTCGGCTAAATATTAATTCGTTATTTAAATCTGTTTATCGGGATCTGAAGACAGGTTCCCGGCGCTCTCCAAATGCAGCAAGCCCTTCTCCCACATCTTCACTTTGCAGCCCCTTAATCGCCTCGTTGACCTCCAGTCGCAAAGCGTCATCAAGGCTCAAATCACTTCCTTGATAGGCGAGCGCTTTCATCATTGAAAGCCCGCCGGAACTTTTTGATGCCAGCAGATGACAATATTTAAGCGCCTCTTCCCTAAGCGATTCAGCAGGTGCTAGATAATTAACCATTCCCCATTCCTGAGCCTCTTTTGCTTTTAATCGGCGACCTGACAACATCAGATCAAGCGCACGACGAAAACCGATAATTCGAGTAAGCCTTTGACTTCCTCCCCACCCAGGTATCAACCCATAGTTGGCATGCTGATCACCGAATAGCGCATCATCCGCAGCAAACAACAGATCACAGCCGAGTGATATCTCTAACCCACCCGCTAAACAGAACCCCTGAATAGCGCCAACAACTGGCAAACTAGTCTGTTCAAAATCACGACAGGTTTTATGTCCCAGTTCGATAAATTCTCTAAGCACAGCATCGTCTTTAGCCGCTATCTTGCCATGCACCTCATCAAGATCTGCTCCGGTACAAAAGTGATCACCTTCCGAACAAAGTAAAACCGCTCTCACTTCCGAATTACTTTCATGCGCCTGTAGTGCATCTTGCAAAGCCTGATGCACGGCCATTGAAAGACAATTAAATTTGTCGGCTCGATTGATGATAATCAGACCGACATTTCCCTCTATCGATGAGATAACAATTTTATCGCTCATGCTCTGATACCTTCTTTAATAGGGAACGCCATCACGGCCAATTTTCTCTCTGGCAATGACAATCTTCTGGATTTGTGAAGTGCCATCACCAATCTGCAAGCCAAGCACATCACGTAGCCGCTGCTGGATCGGATACTCTTTACTGTAGCCACCGTGGCCATGCGCTAACAAACAATTATGAATAATCTCGAATGAAATTTTTGGTGCCCACCATTTGCACATTGCCGCTTCGGCAGTATGAGGTTTACCTTGATCTCTTAACCAGAGTGTTTTGTAACACAGCAGTTTTGCCGCCTCGATAAAAGTCTCCGCTTCGGCCAAAGGAAAGCTAGCACCTTCAAACTTTGAGATCTTTTTACCAAATGCTTCACGTTGGCGAATCTGTTCCCAGGCCTCTTCAACCGATTTCTTCGCTGCCGCCAAACACTCAATACCAATTAAGGCACGGCTATAATCAAAACCCTGCATCACCTGAATAAAACCGAGTCCCTCTTCTCCAAGCATATTCTCGGCCGGTACTTCGACACCATCGAAAAAGATTGAGCCGCGCCCAACAATCGACTCACCAAGGTCATCAAAATGAGTACGCGTAATGTTGGGATGATCTAAAGGCACCAGAAAGGCACTCACCCCTCTCGCTTTTTCTTCCTGTGTACCCGTTCGAGCAAAAACAACCGCCACATCCGCTTGAGCAGCAGCTGAAATCGAGGTTTTCTCACCATCAAGAACGAACACATCCCCCTTCCTTTTGGCTTTCAGTTTTAGATTTCCCGCATCAGATCCCGCACTCGGTTCCGTCAAAGCGATCGCAACAAGCGCCTCACCGCTAATGATTTTTGGAATCCACTCCTCCGCTAAATGAGGCGCCGCAAACTTTTCAATAATCCCCCCGTTCAGGCCAGCGAGGATCTGCACATAGGCCACATTAAAGTCGGCTCGGGCAATCTCTTCGGTGATCAAACCCGCTGTCACATAACCTAGACCTAAACCACCATACCGCTCCGAAAGCTCGCTGCCGATCAAGCCCAGCTCACCCATCTCTTTCAGCATCACCTTATCAAAACAATGCTTCTTGTCATTATTCTGATACTCGGGAAGTAACTTGTCTTCAGCAAAACGTCTGGCGCTTTCCTGAATGGCCAACTGCTCTTCGGTTAAAGAAAAATCCACATCTGTGCTCCTAACTTAAATTCACAAAAACGTTCTAAACAAAGGTCAAATAGAGGTAATGGAATATAAATTACTAACATTTGTTAGGTTAGGCAAGACATTTTAAATTTATTGTGATAATTTCAAATTCACAATAAATTTTTAAAAAGATAAACAAGCTATGAACCCCGAACAAAACATCTCAAAAATACTTGCCCAATTTAGCGCCAAATTAGATCTAAATAGCGTGCCGGACGCCGTCCAAAAATACGCTCTTAGTCTGATTCTAGACGGAACCGGCATCGCTTACGCCTCAAGCCAATATGACTTTAGTAAAAAGGGGCTGGAAGCGCTACGCCTATTTAACGAACCTGGAGAGCACTTTGTTCTCGGGACCGGAGAGCGCATGAACTTTCGCGATGCCGCTCTTGCCAATGGCTTGCTTATACATGGTCTCGATTTTGATGACACTCATGTTGCCGGAGTTGTTCATATGACATCAGCCATCTGGCCTTGCGTACTGGCCGTTGGTGAAAAAACCAACGCAACAGGCAAAGAGATGCTGGCCGCCTATATTGTCGGAATGGAGGTAGGTGCTCGCTTAGGCATGGTTGCAAAAGGTGCTTTTCATCAGGTGGGGCATCACCCGACAGGTATTGCCGGTGCTTTTGCCTGTAGCCTGGTTGCCGCCCGACTCATGAAATTGACTGAAGAGCAGATGATTATGGCTCAGGGCATCGTGCTCAGCATGGCATCTGGAAACTTTGAATTCCTCGAGGATGGCGCCTGGACAAAAAGGTATCACCCAGGATGGGCCGCTGTTTCAGGCATTATGGCTGCTACCTTTGCCAAGGCGGGTTATATTGGCCCAAGGAAACCTTATGATGGCCGCTTTGGCCTCTACAAAAGCCACTTGATCGGTCTTGAGCCACAATGTGATTATAGCCTCGCAACCGCTGGACTAAATGAGGTGTGGGAAGTGATCAATGTCGGCGTCAAACCCTATCCCTCCTGCCATTTTACCCACGCAGTCATTGATGCCACACGTAAACTAACAGAACAATATGCGCTCACTGCGGAGCAAATAGAAAGTATCACCGCGCTAGTCCCTGAAGAGGTCGTTAAAACCGTCTGCGAACCTCTTGAAAACAAACAGGCACCCACTTGTGCTTATGAAGCCCAGTTCAGCGTCCCCTATTTGGTGGCCGTGGCATTAGTTCGCCATGACTTTAGTCTTGATGACCTGGAACCAGAGCCGCTTTCTGATCCCATCGTTGCCGACCTGGCAAAAAAGGTCGGCTATGAAGTTGATCCTGATTCTGGCTTCCCCACCTATTATTCAGGTGAGATTCGCATAACACTTAAAGATGGCCGCACGCTCCAACAGCGTGAATACAAAAACCGGGGTTGTGCCGATAGCCCACTTTCCCTGCAGGAAATCTCAGATAAATTCATGAAGAACTGCACCATGGCAGTTCCTGAGGAGAAAGCCCAAAAAATCAAAGC